>WNFT01000437.1_pt1 | contig 45613 bp, 49 predicted proteins | sample 5400191 | NCBI WGS metagenome assembly WNFT01 (sample SAMN13153359, study PRJNA577476) | soil metagenome | isolation source: 80 cm saprolite under Madrone tree | place: USA:California | collected 2016-06-14 | reverse complement strand
TCTTCGGTTGGATTTCCGACCAGTGGATCGCCGCTGGTGGAACACCCACGCTGGTTCGCAAGACGTTTGCCGGCGTAGGAGCAGGGACCGCCGGGCTGCTCCTCCTGGGCTGCGCTCTTGCCGGCCCGACGATTTCAGTGATTCTGCTGCTTCTGGCGTTCGCAGCTGGCGGAATGTGCGGGTCCAATATCTGGGCGATTACGCAAACACTGGCCGGGCCGCGGATGGCCGGCCGCTGGACGGGCTTGCAGAATTTCCTCGGAAACCTGGCGGGCATCATCGCTCCGGCAGTGACCGGATTCGTCGTCGATTACACGGGACATTTCTTCGCCGCCTTCGTAATTATGGCCGTCGTCGCATTGCTGGCCGCTCTTTCTTACTTCTATGTGATCGGCCCAGTGAAGGAGATCGCTTGGGAAGCGTGACCCGCTAGTGGGGGGGCCGAACGCATCGTTTCCTTCATTGAGGCCGCCGCTCCCTTTGTCTTAGAATCCAGTTCATGGATGTCGAATGGCTTCGCAAGATTTGTCTAGCCTTTCCGGGCGCCACGGAACAGATTCAGTGGGGCAACGACCTGCTCTTCAAAGTCGGGGAACCGGCTCCGGTGTGTCTCTCCTTCAAAGCGTCGCCCGAAAATTTTGCCGAACTCACGGAGCGCGTGGATATTATTCCTGCGCCTTATCTGGCTCGCGCTCAATGGGTCGCGCTCCAAACCAGGGATGCTTTGCCGGCGGACGAGCTGGCGCGTTTGCTGCGCGAATCGTATGACATGGTTTTCGCAAAGCTTCCGAAGAAAGCGCGCGATGCCGCCTCCGACTCAAAACGTGCTGGGCCAAAAGCTCGAAGCAACAAACCTGTGAAGAAGAAACGCGGGCGTAGCCGCTAACCTTGGGAAAAGTTATACTGCGCTGAGTCTTCAGGCGTTCGAATGAAAAAAGCATTCCGTCGAGGTGTTCCATGCTCGTACGTTTATCGTTTCTCCTTGTTTCCCTAATGTTTCTCACTTCAGCGTTGCTCCGGATCGCAAAGCCGGCGCCGCCCGCTGGCGGCCTGCTGGTGGTGGCAAACCAAAAAGAGCACACGCTGCTCCTGATCGATCCCGACAATCGCCGCGAACTGGCAAAAATAGTTGTCGGAGTGAACGGGCATGAAGTCATGGCATCGAAAGACGGCCGGTTCGCTTACGTCCCCATCTATGGAAACTCCGGCGTCGGAAGGCCTGGGACGGACGGCAGCACGGTTGACATCATCGATCTGCGGGAACGCAAACTCGCCGCCACCATCGATCTCGGCAAACCGCTGCGCCCACACCGCGCCGAATTCGGGCCCGACGGCCTGCTCTACGTCACCGCCGAGCTTGCCAACGCCGTCGACGTCATCGATCCTTCGACACGCAAGGTCCTCGCCGAAATCCCCACCGGTGAACCGCAATCCCACATGCTGGTTCTTTCAAGCGATGGCCGGCGCGGTTACACGGCCAATGTCGGTGCCGGAAGCGTGAGCGTGCTCGATCTCGCGAAACGTAGTCTCATCACTACGATTCCCGTGGCAAAGACCGTCCAGCGCATTTCCATTTCGCCCGATGGCCGCCGCGTCTTTACTCACGATCAGGACGCGCCCCGCATCGCCGTCATCGACACGGCCACGAACAAAATCACGAACTGGATTGCATTGCCGGACGTGGCCTATGCGTCGGAGCCGACTCCCGATGGACGATGGTTGCTGGCGGCCAGCATGGCAGGCAATCGCCTGCATGTCGTTGATTTGCAAACACTAAAGGTAGTTCGTTCGCTGGAAATTCCAGAGAGATCGTCGGAAATCCTGATTCGCCCGGGCGGGGACATCGCCTACGTCAGCGGGACCGGCGCCGGCAAGATCGCGGTCCTCGATCTGCGCTCCTGGAAAATGCAGCCGCCTATTGACCTCACTCCCGGCGTGGATGGCCTTTCCTGGGCTACTGTCCCGCAGTAACAGTGACGCAACGTAACACTGAGAGTTCCGCGCGTTACCGGGACTCTTCAAGGTCCACGAATTCCACCTCGTAGGGCGCCTGTCCCAATTTCAGCCGTGCCACAGTGACCGGCAGCTGAAATCTCCGCGGTCCCGCACTCCCTGGATTGATGTACAGCACGCCATTGCGTTCCATCTTTCCCGGCTTGTGGGAGTGGCCGCTAACGACGATGTGAAAACCAGCCGCAGTTGGATTCAAATCTAACGCGTTCACATTGTGCAGGACATAAATCAGGATCGCGCCCGCCTCTGCCACCACCGTTTCCGGTAAAACCTGCGCCCACGGCTCCGTATCCACATTTCCGCGCACTGCTACAACAGGCGCGATCTCTCTTAGTCGTTCCAATATCTCCGGCTTTCCTACGTCCCCGGCATGTACGATCAGGTCCGACTCGCGCAAGGCTTCCACTGCTTCTTTACGCAGCAGGCCATGGGTGTCCGAAATCAGGCCAACGCTCTTCACTCCCATTGGCAGATCGTACCGCGGAATGAGTGGCCTTGCCGCAGGCTGGAGCAGGCCGGCTGGCTCAAGAGGAACTTCGCGAGCAGTATTACGACGCGACGCACCTAGTTTTCAGGCGGAGACTTTGTTTGGAAGCATCCGGCGCAGTGGCTTGGCGCCAGGGATCGGAAACTGCATGTGCCAGAAATTCGTTTCGGGTGAGTTAAATTCCACTCCCACGTATTGCTTGCCGTCGCGGGCCCGGTGGATGGAGACGACCCGGCATTCCATCGACTGAGCGGTATGATCATTCAACAGGATCAGCGTTTGTCCCACTAATACGATCTCTTCCAGATGAAACAATGCGCCGTGCCGGTTCACCGACTGCGAATTCGTTTGGGCGCTGAACTTCTCGCCTGAATCTGTTTTCCCCTGAACCGTCAACGGCACCGTTAGCGCTACCCGTAAAGTTCGCCGGCGTTCTTTGCAACGAAAGTGGAGCAGGGACATTTCGGCTACGACCTCAAATCTAATTTAGGAATGCACGGCGCCTTCAGCGCTTTCGACTCACTTCAATCGAGGGGTATCCGCCCACCGTGTTCGTGTCAGCAGGGTGCTAAAGCGACAGAACAAAAGAACGGAAGTGACTAGCACGAACCTTGCCCACACAGCCCCATACTGCCCGCATACTGCTTCGAAGACAATGGCAGAACGGTACCACAAAAATTCATTCTAAAACAGTACCCTTGTACTTCCCCAAGTTCACTCCCAGAAGCAACGCAAATAGAGCTTTTTGCTATCCCGGGACAGAAGGAAACCATGGGGCATAATTGAAGAACCCACTCGACTTCCAATGTCGTTCCGGTCAAGACTCTCTATCTCTTGCTTTATCATATACATCCGTGGAATCTGACACCCGTCGCGCTCTGCTCTGCCGTTCAAACCTGTCCCTTAGTGCGCCGACTGGCGCGATCGTTTCACTCTGTTCGAGGTGGAAGGCCTTTTGCCGGCCGCCTGTCCAGAGGAGTATCCCAACAGTTTCACGAGCAGAAGCGGGTTCACCCGAGCCCGTTCCACGGTCAGTCCCCAGTGAAGATGCGGTCCCGTGACGCGTCCCGTGGCCCCGACTTTTCCCAGCACCGCCCCGGTCTCCAGAGAGTCGTCGGCCTTTACGTCGATCTTTTCCGGAAAAAAACAACTCCTCCGCCAGCGCGACGCGGCCGCGTTGGGCGGCATGCACGGGAGTTCCCGTGGTGCCCGGCAAATCCATGCCGCCATGCGGCGATCCGGGATTCCCATTCAGAATCCGCCTCTTTCCAAAATTCGAGCCTGTCGTCACCCCATCCAGCGGTATTCGAAACGGACCATCCCACAACCGCTCCAGCGTCACGCGGTCGAAAATATCGCGCAACTTCTGCCGCTCCTCGTTCGCGCGCTTGACCTGTTCCGGGCTGGGCTCCACGAACTGTTTCTCTACCTGCAGTTTCTCCGTCGCAAACTGGCCTTTCTGCACCGCTACCATCACGTTGCAGCTAATCCTCTCCCCGCCAGCCGTTTGCCCTGTTACCTTCAATTCGTATTCGCCCGGCGCCTTTTCGAGGTCAACTCCCAGCAACCCTCTGCGCTGGCCCTGATCTGTGCCTTCCTGCCACAATGGGACAATCCTCTCGTTCCACTCCCCTTGCACTTCCGCCAGCGGCTTTGCGCTCTTCAATTCAATCAGCAGCAAACTTCCCTGGCTTGCCTCCGGCGCGCTCAGGCGCAACGTCGTTCCTGCAGTGCACGCTCGCGCGTCTTTCGCGACCGCTCCTGGTGGAGGCAAAGTGGCGACTGCCGCCAGAATCACCAGCGCAAGCCCCATGCGCCTCTTTCGAACAATCGTCCAGTCTTGCAAGATCATTTCTGCTGCCGCATCGCCGCCACGCGCCCCTCCACTTTTGCGAATTGCTCGCGCGCGATCTTTGATCCCATGATCGTTTTTTCAATGTTCAGAAATAATTCGGGATTCTTCATCTTCTCGCGAATCTCCGGCAAGAACGGGCGCACCTTTGCGAATATGAAATACATTTCGCCGCAAAAGGAAACTTGAAAGAAAAGTTTCTCACTCACGACGCCGTTCAACACAAACGACACGGCAATTCCCCAGTAGCCGCCCACCTGTCTCAGCCAGTTGTTCTCTTCCGATCCCATGGCCGACGCCACTTTCACGAAGTCGTCCGCATTCTTCGGCCAAAACGTCGTCACCCACCAGTGGCGCGCCTTGCGCATTTCCGCTTCGCGCCTCAGGTCGTAAAGTTCCAATATCAGCCTGGCATCTTCAACAGTCGGTTTTCTGGGCATCGATTCCTCCAAGGAGTTGCGGCGCCTCGATTTTACCTTGCTCGCGCGACCCGGCGCTCCCGATTTCTGTCCCTCCTTGCTATTTCCATTCGCTGTGCAAACGTATGCCCCGACAGCGTTCCAGGCTTGCTTAGGCTGCCACCCATTGCCCGAGTGTCCGGCAACGCGACACCTTCATCCCGCCATCGGACGTTGGCAACCCGCCCGGACCCGGCCCTCCTACCGCAAGTCTTTTTGATTCTGTAATTTCCGCTCTTTCGGCTTAAGGCATGTGGATTGCCGGCATTACGTTGGGATTATTGTGTCCTGCACTTCCGAATACGTCCATCCAGGAGGCTTCCGTGAAAAAGATAGATCGCATGCGTGAGAGGGTTACTATCCTCCCCACTTCCACTTATCTTTCGAAAATGCGAAGTGGAAACGTCATCGGCTCCGGAGCCAGAGCAGCTTCCCGCCGCCTCCGAGGAAATCCCCTTCGGCCTGCGCATCGGCTCCGATTGCCTTCACCTCGAAGATGACCCGCTCGAAATGCAAACCCTCCGCTTCCTAGCCGAAATGATTGTCCAGGACATTTCTTTCACCAGCATGGCCGACGCGCTCAATGTCCGTGAATATCGCACCCGCGACGGCCACCCTTGGAATGCCGCCGCCGTCTTCAAACTTACTCCCCGTCTCATCGAAGTGGCCCCGCGCATCCTCTCCGGCGCCGAATGGGAATCCCGCAAGAAACAGTTGTCCCGCGTCACCTGGAACTCTTAGCCCATCGCGCCTCTCCAAAACGGCCGCAAATTCACTGTGATATTGTGTCGAAGCATGTCGACACAGATTCCAGTTCCTTCAAGAATTGGAAATTTTGTCGCCCGCCACCCAGCCGTCACGTACTTTGTACTGACGTTCGCGGTCTCCTGGCTGGGCGCCTTCGCCGTGGCTGCTCCGCATCTCTTGCGCGGTGAAGCCATACCAAAATTTGCCGGTCTGATGATGTTTCCCGCCATGCTTCTCGGCCCCAGCGGCGCTTGACCTGGTTTATCGACGGAGGCATCGGTCTGCGCGATCTGTTTTCACGGATGCGTCACGTTCGCGTTTCCTCGCGCTGGTTCGCACCGCTTCTCATTCCCCCGATCCTCGTCCTGACCGTTCTCTTCATCATGAAAACATTCGTCTCGCCGGTTTTTGCTCCCAACCGTTTTCTCATCGGCATCTCGTTCGGTTTTGTCGCGGGTTTCTTCGAAGAAATCGGCTGGATGGGCTACGCGTTCCCGAGAATGCGCCGCGCGGACAACGCCCTAGCTTCGGCAATCCTGCTCGGCCTGCTCTGGGGAGCTTGGCACATCCCCGTCATCGATTACCTGGGAACCTCCACTCCCCACGCCGCCTACTGGTTTCCCTTTTTTCTCGCCTTCACTGCCGCCCTGACCGCCATGCGCGTACTGATCGCGTGGATTTACTCCAACGCGAAAAGCGTCCTGCTCGCCCAACTTCTGCACGCCAGCTCCACGGGCTCTCTCGTCATCTTCAGCCCTCCTGGTGTAACTGCCGCGCAAGAGTCGCTGTGGTACGCCGTCTATGCCGCCGCCTTGTGGCTCGTCGTCGCTATTGTCGCCATGGTATACGGTAAGCGCCTGACGCTGCACCGCTGCGAGTAGCGCAAGGTCGCCGCCTTATTGCCTTCCAACTCGCCACTCCATTCAATCGCAGGCTGGGGCTTTACTACTGATTGCGGGAGACCGAATCTTCCTTGCGGATCGTCGCGGCCTGAGATATGGGAGCAGACGCTCCGCGCTCCCAAAAAACCCGCGAAAGGCACGACAAAGGACGACATTTTGCGTCGAACCGGACTTGTGCGCAGGTTGTCGCTTGTGCTTAGTAAGGCGAACTGGAATAAGGTCAATCAGCAGCAAGCATTCCAACCGAAAGTAGAGCCCATATGCAGATTCTGGTGGTGGTTAATTTGATGGCGTTCATGGTTGGCGTTCTTTTGCTTTTTTCGCTGGTAACGCCGCACGACAGACGTCATGTGGGTATCCGGAAGCGTAGCTCGTACTCGCGTTCCGATGTTCACAGGCTCGCCCGTTTCGCAAAGCATTTAGGAGGACCGCAATGACGCTTGAATTGAGATTTGGAAGCAAGGCGTTCGAGAGTTCCACTACGGTCGTCTTTCGCCGGCTGGCGAATGCCGCTATGTGGGTTGTGCTGGTTGCATCAGCGTCCACTCTCTGTCAAGGGTGTCTCGTGGTGCCAGTGCGGGCCCCCACGCACACGAATGGATTCTCGGGCAAGATGGAAAAGGTCGACCTGGATTTCCTACAGGCGGGCAAGACCGCACGACAGGAAGTCACCGAAAAGCTGGGTGAGACGGATACGGGAATCAAGGAAAACCGGCTCTTTCTGGCTCGCTGGGCTAGCTCGAAGTGGGGAGTCCTTTGGATGGTCGCCGGCAACAACTCAGGGGCGGGCGGCTGGAATCGCGCCTGGGCCAGACACAATGTGCTGATTTCCTTCGATGACCAGGACATCGTGCAGCAATTCCACGAGTTTTCCGACGAGGATTTGGTGAAACAACTTTCCGCCTGGGTGGCAGAAGGCCGCGCCCAGCCTCTTGATTTGTCCACGCCAATCGAAGTCGCCGTCGATCACCGTCACTCACCCGGCGTCTGTTTCCCCGGAACTCTGGTTCTGGGAAACGATTCGTTTGAATTTCGTGAGAATGAGAAACACAGTTTCAGGATTTCCCCAAAACAGATCAAAAACCTCAGTTTGACAAGCATCGGTCACGGCGATAAGTCCGATCCGCATTACGTGAATGAAACGATTCATTTCAGGCAAAAGACTGCAGTCGGAGGAAAAATGACCATTCGCGTGGACGTGCCAACCATCCTGATTCTCGTCAAGTACTTGGCACAAACTGGGGCCGGCTAGCGAACCCTCCGCTCACCGACTCATCCTTGGCTGTCTTTACGCCGGTGTTCCGGCCTTGCGCAGCAAAGACGCGCTGAACTTTTCTTCCCAGCGAATCCGTCCCGTCATTCCTTCAAAGAAAAACGCGTACGAGAACAAGACCAGATAGATCAGTTGCGTCAGCCCCGCCTCCACCACCGCGAATCGCAAATCCACCACCAGGCGCAAGTAGCTGACCACGAGTACGACCGAAACAATCGACGAAATCAGGAATGCCGCATGAATCGAAATATGATCCGCCAGATACGCCAGCAGCAGATGAAACGCAAAGAAGGCGCACGCCAGGAAAAAATAGTTCATCGGGTGCAGATCGTTGCCGCGCAGCGTGGACAGGATGAACACCAGGAAGAAAAAGAAGAACAACGACACGGGAGCGAAATAGCTGATTCGTCCCGCCAACGGCCCGGGTTGCAGCTTCTGCGGCATCTTCAACGCGATGTCGAATCCGGACACCAGATTCTGATAATTCCACTCCAACTCCCAGCCGCTTGCTGTCTGCCGTTTTTCCGTCGGCGAAAGCGAATTGTCCGGGAAATCGAAACCGGAGAAATCCGTTTTCACCAGCAGGTGGAAGTCGCGCGCCTGCGAAATTTCTTTGCTGTTTCCGTCCTCATTCTCGCGCGCCGTCGAACCCTCTGTGTTCGCGCGTGAAAAGGTGTATCGCCAGCTGTCCAGCCCCTGCGAACGATAGGCCGCATGCAGAATGGACTTCGCACCCGCCGCCATCCGCGTCCGCGCTACCGCCTGCGATCCGCTGAACGTCACCGCCAGCGGCTTGTCGTCCAGAAGCAGTTGCACGTTGTCGTAGACCGCTTGCTGCGCCGGAAACGGCAGTTGAATCACGAACTCTTCCTCCCGCGCAGTAGGATTCTGAAACGTAAAGGCCCCGTCGAAATCCACTGTATACGTGCTGAACCACAGCAGCCCTTTTTGCCGGTAATCGATGTGTAAGCTCGCCGCAACCCGGCTAGCGTCAATCTTTATCGCCTCCGAGCGAAGGTAGCTCTCCGTCCGCGTGGTCTTCTTTCCCTTCTCTTCCACCTCCACAGTTTTTTGCTCATGCCATTCCCGCGCGATCGCCGGCGGCGCCTGCGCTTGCGGCGCTCCCCACGTCGAAGCCACTCGTCCGGACAATCCCGACTCCGCGTTATACGTCCTGTAGAAAATGGTGGACCCCAGAATGGCCCACGCCACCGCCGTGCACCCAAAAATGAAAGCAATCGCCGCAATCCGCTTGAACATGGTGGTTTGTGCTCGACTCTCTCCGCCGCAACCCCAACCTACCTCGTCCAGTTGGCACTGTCAAGTACTTTTCATTGCAAAGTATAATGTACGCAAAGACCCTCTCTTCTTTTCGTCATTCCTTGTGGCACGGCCCTCTTGGCTGCGCTCTCCATCTTTTTGCTGGATCGCTGCCTCAGTCCGTCATCCCGACCTTGTCAAAAGCTCATAAGGAAATAGGTTCTACTAAACTAAGATATTGATGTCGGATGCGGCAGGCCTGCGGTTTTCCGGCTGCGGATTCTTGCATCTTTGAATCAGCAAACTTCATCTTTTCGACACTTTCCACAATCATTTGAATATACCTGTAAATAAACATTGACAGACAGTACCTTTTATGTTATAGTGCGTTTGTCTTTCACCGGGAGGAGAAAGGAGCGCCTTCCTTTGTCCGCTACCTCTTCATCTTCACGAACCTCCTCTTACCGATCATTCTCCACTTCCGTTGACTCTCTGCGAGTTTTGCGCATTTTTATATCCGGCAAAATCAGATACTTCCACACTCTTTCATTTTCCTTATCCCGCAACCTCTTTGTTTGCCACTCCTGCGAAAACTGCCGGGTGTATACCAACAATTCCCAATGTGGAACCCCTCATGTTCCACTCCCTTCGGGAGCCACTGCCCTCCACGGTCTAACGTCTTTCTTTTCACATTCTTGCGCACTCTTTTGCACTCATGAAAATGACAACTCTCTTATTTTCAAGCAATTCCGCACTCTTTGCGCAAAACACCCGGGGGTGGGGTATCCTCCATCCAGTGCGAGGTCCTTGGCCTCAAGCGCATTCACAACCACAACCCTGAGGAGCCCCATGCAGTCCTTGCGCCTGAATCCCATCCTCAATACGGACTCCTACAAGCTCACCCACTGGTGGCAATATCCTCCGGACACGCGCCACATCTACTCCTACCTCGAATCGCGCGGCGGCATGTTTGAAGAGACCATGCTCGCCATGCTGCAGTACATCATCAAATCCAATTTCGCCGGCCAGATCTTCACCCTCGACGACGTCGAAGAGGCCCGCCGCACCGCTCACGCGCACTTCTCCGGCCATCCGAAAACTTTCAATTACGAGGGCTTCAAATCTCTCTATGCCAAGCACGGCGGCCGCCTCCCGCTGCGCATTCGCGCCGTCAAGGAAGGCACGGTCGTCAAAACCCACAACGCGCTTATCACCATCGAAAACACCGACCCGGAGTTCTATTGGCTTACCAACTGGGCGGAAACGCTTCTCGTCCAAGTCTGGTATCCCATTACGGTCGCCACGCTTTCCCGCGCCATCAAGCAGGTCATCGGCAAAGCTCTTGTCCGCACCGGCGATCCTTCGCTTCTTCCCTTCAAGCTGCACGACTTCGGATTCCGCGGCGTCTCCTCCAAGGAATCCGCGGCCATTGGCGGCGCCGCGCATCTGCTGAATTTTCTAGGCACGGACACGCTTGCCGCCATTCAGCTCCTCAATCAGTTCTACTCCGCCGATCTCACTGCGCGGAATCGTCTCGACTGCGCCGCCTACAGCATCCCCGCCTCCGAGCACTCCACCATCACCGCGTGGGGCGAAGCGCACGAACTGGACGCTTACGCCAACATCCTCGAAAACTGTCCCGAAGGACTCGTCGCTTGCGTCAGCGATTCCTACGACATCTACAACGCCGTTCGCAATCTCTGGGGCGGCGCGTTGCGCAACAAGGTTCTTCAAAGAAAAGGCACGCTGGTGATCCGCCCCGATTCCGGCGAAGCGGTCACCGTCCTCGAAGAACTCTTCAAAATTGTCGGCGAGAAATTCGGCTACGAAGTAAATCGCAAAGGCTGGAAGACCACCGTTCCGTGCGTGCGCTTCATCCAGGGCGATGGCGTCAATTTCTACACGATTCAAAACATTACCGCGCAGCTCACCCGCAGAGGTTGGTCGCAGGACATGTGGAGCTACGGCATGGGTGGCGCGCTGCTGCAGCAAATCAACCGCGACACGCTCAAGTTTGCGTTAAAGTGTTCCGCTATCGACCGCAACGGCCAATGGCACAACGTTTACAAAAACCCCAAAACTGATCCGTCGAAAGCCAGCAAGGGTGGCCGCTTCAACCTCATTCAGAATGGCAAGGAATTTGCCACCGTCGAAATCGTGGAGGGTGCTCCCATCCCATCCAACAACGCCCTCGAAACAATCCTCGAAGACGGCAAACTCCTGCGCGACCAGACTCTCGCCGAAGTCCGCACCATCGCCTCTTCCTACGACACTTACAATGACGCCCCCTGATCAATTCTCCGAAAACTTAACGCCGGGCTTGAGCCCGGCAGCATTTTGGTGCGGGCGCGCATTCCGAAGAGTCTATTCACGCGCCGCGCAGCTTGAAACGCTGGATTTTCCCCGTCACGGTCTTTGGCAGTTCGCGGCAAAACCGCACTTCACGCGGCACTTTGTACGACACCAGCCGCGCTTTGACGTGCTCGCAAATTTCCGCGGCCAGTATTTCCGAGCCTTGGACGTTTCCACGCAATACCACGTGAGCGACGGAATACGAAAGCCCTCGCTCGTCGGTCGCGCCGACGACGGCGGCTTCCGCGATATGCGGATGCCCCAAAAGCGCATTCTCGACTTCCATCGGGGAAACCCACATGCCCGCGACTTTCAGCATGTCATCCGCGCGCCCGCAGTAGTGGTAGTAACCGTCGGGATCGCAAGAGAATTTATCGCCGGTCACCACCCAATCTCCGCGCTTCGTGCGCGCCGTCAATTCCGGAATGCGCCAATACTCCGCGAAAGCGCTCTCGCCACGGACCCAGAGATTGCCGACCTCGCTGTCACGCACCGATTCTCCATTGTCATCCACAATTTTGACTTCGTAACCGGGCACAGGAAAGCCACAGCTCCCTGGTTTGCATTTCCCGGGACGGCTGGAGATGAACATGTGCAGCATCTCCGTCGACCCGATGCCATCCAGGACCTCGTGCCCGAACTGTTTTCTCCAGCGCTCAAAAACCTCAGCCGGGAGAGCTTCTCCCGCCGAAACGCATTGCCGCACGGAAGAAAAATCCGTGTCGCAATTCTTCTCTTCCGCTTCGCGCAGAATCGCCGCGTAAAATGTGGGAACGGCGAAGAAAATAGTAGGCCGGCGGCGTTTCACCAGTTCGATCACGCGATCCACTTTTGTGCGTTCTGGATTCAAGACCGTGCGTGCACCGGCGGGCAGCGGGAAATACATCCCGTTTCCCAGGCCATAGGCAAAAAACAATTTCGAGACGGAAAACGTTACGTCCTCCTCGCGAAGATCGAGCACGCCGCGCGCGAAACCCCGGTTCGTCGCCAGCATGTCGGCATGGCGGTGCACCGCCGCCTTCGGCGCGCCTCCGCTTCCCGAGGTGTAAAGCATGAAAGCGGGATCGTCCGGCGAAGTGTCCGCCGCCGCAAGTTGTTCGCTCGCTGCCGCGATCCATTCGCTCCACTTCGCGCAGGATACGCCGTGCAGATTTATTTTTCCTTCGCTTACGACGACAATCGGCACCTGCGGGAGCAGGCTCGATGCCGGCAAGAATTCCGCCAGCGCTTCAGAATGAATAATCGTGGCGCGCGGCTCGCTATTTTCCAGGTAATGAATGTAATCGGAAGAACGCGCAAAGGGATTCACGGGAACAGCGACGGCGCCGATTTTCGCCGCACCGAAAAATGTGGCGATGAACTCCGCGGAATCCGGCAGCACAATCAGAACGCGATCGCCGCGGGAAACGCCTTGTGCGCGCAACGCATTCCCAGCGCGATTCGCGAGCGCGGCCAGTTCTCCGTAACTGACTTCGCGCGGTTCGCCGACAATGGCGATGCGCTCAGGATGCAGCCTGGCCGGCGCATCCAGAAAATGAGCCGCGACATTGAAAGATTCAGGGAATTCCCGGTCCATCAGTTTTTCGGAAGGAGTCACGCCGAGCCTTCAGTCCGCACCGATGTCTTCGTTCCAAATCTCGGCGTGGTCCGCAATATATTTCGCAAGCATTTGAACACATTCTTCGGAATGGAGGTCGATGACTTCGGTGCCGTTCTCGCGCAGCCAATCGATGCCGCCGCGAAAATTTACGGACTCGCCGACGACAACGGCGCCAATGCCAAACTGGCGGATCAGGCCGCTGCAATACCAGCAAGGGGCAAGCGTTGTCACCATGATTTTGTCGCGGTAACTTCGTTGCCGGCCCGCTTTGCGAAACGCGTCGGTTTCACCATGCGCCGAAGGATCGCCGTCCTGCACTCTGCGGTTGTGGCCGCGTCCGAGAAGTTTTCCGTCGCGCCCGAATAGCGCCGCACCGATGGGAATTCCTCCTTCGCGAAGACCAAGGCACGCCTCTTCGATGGCAGTCTTCAGCATGACGAGATATTTCTCTCGATTTTTTTCTGCGTCCGTGCCCATTTTCTCCCGCTCCCGACTCCCTTGCCCCATCATTTCATTTGGCTGTGCCAGTCACCGGAAACATCCAGCTCAAGAGAACGTGTGTCGGCCAGTAGAGAAGAGCGACTAGTCCAACAAAAACCACGGCAAGATGCACGGGAGCAGGTCCCCAGGAGCGATGAAAGAGAGGATCCTGATGCGCATAATTCATATTGAACCCTGCGGGCAAAAACCGCGAGGCGACGAAAAGTCCGGCAGCAATCGCGGCCTGTAAAGCAAGAGCGCGCCGATCGTACCCAATCTTTCGCATGGCCCAGAGCAGCGCCAGCGGAAGTCCGATGTGAAAGGTCGAAAGCAGCCGCGCCCAAAGCGGTACCCTAGCGTCCCACATGTATTCCGTTCCGCCGACCAGAAATCGCCCGGTCACGAGACGCCAGCCGACATCGACAGACCAAAGGATCCCGGCCGCCAGTGAGCTGACCGCCTGGCTCGATATCAACAACGAACTTCCCCACCACAATCCCGCGCAGCCAAGGATCACCGCGACGTCGCACAAATGTATGAGATTGGCCCAGCCCCAAAATCGAATGTAAGCAGGCAGCCACACAACCGTCCACAGCAACCCAACCCACCGCAGCACCGGGAATGCGTTTGTGCCGTTTGTCATCGGCTTTCAACTTCTCCTGGAATCGGGAACAGCCTACCATTGTTCGAATGGCGATATACGCAGTCTTAAACTGCAATGCAAGAGGATATAGAGTGGGCTCGATGAGATGGATCTTACAGCTGGCGTGTGCTTCTCTATGCCTCGTTCCAGACGGATGCCGAAGCAAATCAGTTCCTGAATCAGGAATGGCGCCGGACTTTTCCGCGAGAGCGCGGCCCGCCAAAACGCCCGGCGCGGTGGCAGGAGGGTCCGCTGCTGCGACGCCTGCTTTTCCCCTCAAGATCTCGGCGAACCGTAGATATCTCGTAGGTCAAGATAGCAGGCCATTCCGCATTCAAGGAGACTCAGCCCAGTCCTTGATCGCCAACCTCACCTATGCGGAAGCGGAGACTTACTTTGTTGATCGGCAAAAGAAAGGCTTTAACAGCGTTAACATCAACCTGTTGGAGCACAAATTCGCTTTGCATGCCCCAGCCAACCGCAACGGAGATGCGCCCTTTCGGACGCCCCGCGATTTCGCGACGCCGAATGAAGCGTACTTTTCCTTTGCCGACTCGATCTTGGAGTTGGCGGCGGCCAAGGGAATGTTGGTCAGTCTTGCGCCCATGTATCTGGGTGTCGACGGCGGGGACGAAGGCTGGTGGAGTGCGCTGACGAGCCCGGCCAACACGCAAGAGACCAGCTACAAGTTCGGTTTATATATTGGAAATCGCTACAAGAAGTACAGAAATATTCTGTGGGTGATCGGCGGGGACTTTAATCCTCCCGAAGGTTCCGAGGGAGAAAAGCGGCTCCACAGACTCCTGGAGGGAATCAAGGCGGCCGGCGGGACGCAATTGTGGGCGGGCGACTGGCACGCTCCCTGCCTTTCTACGGACGAGAGAGCCTTCACTTCACTGATGGATTTGAATGCGGTTTATACCTACGGTGATCCAAAAAACCCTGGCGCGACTTTTTTCGAAGCGCGGCGCGCGTACAGCTACTCACCTCCACACCCTGCGTACCTGAAAGAGACTGGCTACGAAGACGAGAAGTGGGTGCCGGGGGACCGGGCTTCCGTTCGAAAGTACCAATACTGGGCGGTTCTGGGCGGCACGACAGCCGGAGTCTTTTTCGGGAATCGTGATATCTGGGAATTCGCGACGGGAACCTGGTGGTCGGGTTTTTCATTCGGGCACGCGCCGTGGCAAAAGGCGCTGGATTCACCGGGCACTTTGGACATGGTGCGGCTGGGCCAATTTTTCGATTCGGTTCCGTGGTACGACCTGATTCCTTCCGGCCTTGGGGGAATGAAAAAGCTGGTGATTCAGGGCGGCAATTCGAACGAAGGGCTGGACCAGTTTACGGCGGCTGCCACGGCGGACGGCAGGGCGCTCGTCGCGTACGTAGCGCCGCTGGCCAGAGCTTCCACAACCATTCGAATTGATATGACCGCGCTGAGAGGCGTTGCCCGTGCCCGGTGGTTCGACCCAACTTCTGGAGCGTTCGCGGGCGTTTCGGGGAGCCCTTTCCCGAATCAAGGCAACCGAGTTTTTACAACGCCTGGGAGAAACTCAGGAAGCGCCACGGACTGGGTCCTGGTGCTACAAGCGAATTAGCGTTACGCAATCGGTCGATCGCTCATGATGAGATGAGGCAGAGGGACTCGTTTGTGTGTCCGCCGGCACCAAAATGGAGCTTGGCGTCACACGGATAAGTCCCTAGCATACAGCAGCATGACCAAACGAGTGCGCGAAGATGCGGTAAAGACCGACCAGCTACTGGAATGGCTGCGGCAACGCGAGGAAGAGATGGCTGCGCTGCTGGCAGAGTTGGTGGCGATACCGACAGAGAACCCGCCGGGGAGAAATTATCGCGCGTGCGCGGATCTTCTTGAAAACCTGTTGCGTCAATGTGGTCTCGAATGTGAGCGCCTGGAAGCCAGTGAGCTGAAAGGCAGCACGGTGGAGAGTCCCGTCTGCCTGGTTGCTAGTCGCGGACGAGGAGAACGCGTTCTCTACTTTCACGGACATTACGATGTCGTTCCTGCGCAATCGCCGGAGCAATTTCGGCCTTTGCGCAGAGATCATTTTTTGTTTGGCCGCGGCTCCTGCGACATGAAGGGCGGGATTGTTGCCATGCTCTATGCGATTCTCGCGCTGAGAAATTGCGGCGCGGAACTGAACGGGCGAATCGCTTTGACGCTGGTTCCCAACGAAGAGACGGGAGGCGAAGGGGGCTCGGCGTGGCTGGCGACGCAGGGACGATTGGGCCGCGGCGGTATTGGCATGCTGCTGGCAGAGCCGACCAGCGGCGCGGTCTGGAACGCGAACCGCGGGGCCATTTCGATGCGCGTTCGCGTGCTCGGGAAATCCGCGCACGTTAGTTTGCAGCACCAGGGCGAAAACGCGTTCGAACGAATGAGCGAAGTTATTCGGCGGCTGCAGAAATTAAAGCAAGAAGTGGAACAAAGAACGACAATGTTCAATGCCGGTGCGGAACTAGCAAAGCGTTCGATTCTGATGCTGGGGGGACAAAGCGGCGGCGGCACAAACTTCAATGTGGTTCCGGAGGAGTGCTGGTTCACCATCGACCGGCGAACCAATCCCGAAGAAGACCAAGCGGAGGAAAAGCGGAGGCTGATCGCCACACTGCAAGGTTGCAAGAGCGACGGCATCCCGCTCGAATGGGAAATATTGCAGGAAGGGCAGTCCTCGTCGTGCCGTGAGGAGGAGCCGCTAGGCCAAACGCTGGCTCGCAGCGTACGAGCTGTTACAGGCGAGGCGCCACATTTTGAGATGTGCCCTGGCCTCCTGGAAATTCGCTACTATGCCGGACAAGGCGTCCCGGCATACGCTTATGGCCCCGGGCAGCTAGAGGTCGCACATGGACCAGACGAATTTGTCGATCTGCGAAGAATAAACGATTGCGCCGCGGTCTATGCGCTGGTGGCGTTGGATATGCTTCATCGCTGAGCCTGCCGGGACGGATAGGTTGTTCGGCATTGCTCCAAGTTCCTAACTTTGGGGTAGTGGGGAGCAAGTTTGCGGGGGAAGCGGATGAAGGAAGCGACGGACTTATCCTACCTTTCAGCTCTCTATTACACGGCGGCAGTACTCCTGATTTTGACGGCTGTTTTTGCCGCGGTGAGCAAGAGCTGGTGGATGGCGGGGGTATGTTTCATTTTGGGAAGCGTTCTACTTGGTTACCTTGTACGAGGGTTGAAGGAAGGGAAATAGCGCTCTAAATTATTGAACTATAATGTGTTAAGAGTTGCGACCGAGACTTTGAACCTTTCTGGCCCATTTGCCAGCTACTGGTCCATCGTACTATTGAAGTCTTTCAGAGATGTGCCCATGATTGCGCAGTATGCCGACCCTCTACTTTTGTCAGCCCCATGCAAGAAACCAAGGGATGCTTCGCGCGGTTCTGTCTGTCAACGAGAGTGAACGCGTGATCAGCGAGTACCCTGCCACCTATGTTGGCGATCAGTTCCCGAAGCTGGCCGATGAGCAAGGGGCGGCAAATGATTTCGCCGTGCTGAACTTCCCGCCAAATGAGGCTCCAGCAGGCTGGCGACCCGGCTATTACCGGCTAGACTCCGACCTGACTAGACTCAACGAATCGTTGCTGGCACTTTCGCGCTAGTATCCAAGCGGTTTCTTCCAAAGAGGCAATTGTTCGATGAACCTCGCTGGCGGGTTATTTCCAATCACCAGTGGTTGCGAGCAGTTGCAAACCGATGGCGAAGGAATTGTGCCCCACGGGCTCGCAATAAACGACTCGGGCCCTAGCTCGGAAATCGCTCGGGAGCGACCACAAATTCAGCCGCTCATTTAATCTCAGGGGATTGTTTGAAACCACGCGCGCGCCGTGAGCGCTTATGTTTTCCGTGAGGCCTTCCTGCGTACGATGACGCACGTCCAGGCTGCAGAGATCGACTCTTACGGTCAAGGGAACACGTTCTTCAAACCGCCGCACAACTGCTTCCATGAGACACCCCGGGGTCCTGCATAAACTGAAAGGGATGGGTGTCGAGGGCGGGAACGACAGCTCCTATAATAATCCTGGCAGTACCGGTATTGCCAGAGATTTTGCGAAAGACGGTCGACACGCCATGGATATTGGCGAACCGGATACACGATGGTACTCCGGGTCTATCGACGCAGCCGGAAGCGGACGAGAGAATTGGCTCAATTCAGAGAATTCCAAGGCTACCGCTTCCCTCTCTGGAGTAGTTACCCCCGGGTTGTGTCAGTCAGAACGACGAATTGGAGGTCGCACGTGAAGCCATTTAGTTTGTTGAAGATACCGATCCTAGTGGCAGGTTTTGGGGCCTTGCTGTTCTTCGCCCCCGCCTGCAAGGCGCAATCGGAAGTCAATCCGGACCATTTCGATGGCACGGACCCGTGGGAGACAGCTGCCCGGCGATCGGTGAGTCCAAAAGCCAGGCTGGGGTCCACATCGGATTCCTACCAGGCCGAGATCAAGAGGGCTGGTTCGGCTGCAAGCCTGCAACTCGCTGCGGCACGCGAGGTCCCGAAATCCGCGCCGCGCAACGCGGTGGCAGTTCGGGACAAGCGCAAGCCGGTGGTCCGCCCATCCGATAAGAAATAGCCAGTGGCAATGTCCGGCGGCCACACCAAAGCCGCCTTGCGCTGTTGCCAATTGGAGTTGAAAACTGGTTGCCCTTAGCTTGCAACGGGCAGCCAGTTCTGCAACACGTTCTGAGAATTGCCCAGGACTTCTCCAAACATCCATCCCATCCCAAGATGGGCATGGGAATAGACGACGGTCGCGGGCGCTTCGAAGACGCGTGTGCCGAACCGGCGTCTACAAATTTCAGTGACTTCGGCGGAGAAATCCAAGTACCATCGTGCAAGTTCCCAGTCAAATTCAGCGTGGGGTGGTAATGCCTCCAGAAGGCGTGCGTCGCAGCAGCCGAATTCCGAAAGAAATTGGAATTCTGTTGGTTGGCAGCGATATGGAAGGCAAGATGTTTTCCGAGCAGACCAAGACGGTCGTGCTGAGCCGCCATGGCGCGGGCATAGTTTCACGATACGCACTCTCCGCAGAGCAAGAGTTAATCCTTCGCCGGCTCGATACCAACAAAGAAGCTGAGGTTCGCGTCGTCGGCAATCTTGGCGCTCATGGCAAGAGCTACACCTATGGCGTAGCCTTCCTGAACCCAGAGACGGACCTCTGGGACATTAAATTCCCCGGCATGACGGACTCCGAAAAAGAGGCCAGCCACGTGGTGCTCCAATGCAGTGGCTGCAAGGCCAAGGAGATGGTGCAGCAAAGCGATTTGGAATCGGACGTATACCTGGTCAACGAAGGAATTGTACGCACTTGCAAGAGTTGCGGATCGTCGACGTTCTGGAGGCGGCCTATTGACGACACCGGTGATGAACCGCTTCCATTGGAGGCAGCCCCCGCAGAAGCGGAGGAAAAAGAAGAGCCCGTTGAGACTCTTCCGCCAGCGTCACTGGAACCGGAGACTGCCCCTCAACCTGGGGCGCGCGTCGAAAACAGGCGGAAGCATGTGCGCACCAGGGTTAGCTTCCAGGCTTGCGTCCGGAGTTTTACATTCGGGGACGATATCGTGTCGTGCGAGGACATGTCTCGCGGCGGACTGGGCTTCAAGAGCCGGAAGGAATATGTTGCGAAAACCGAGGTGGAAGTGGCCGCGCCCTACTCGCCGGGCGCGCACGCGATATTCGTCCGAGCGCAAATCGTGCACGTTGAGGAACTGAAGAAGGAAAGAAGATTCCGCTGCGGGGTCTGCTACGCCAAGTCCTGACGGCGGAGACCTTCTTGTTTCATGAGTTCGACGCTTCCTAACTTATTTCAACGAAGCCTCAATTCTGTTCTTGAACTCCCTGGCCTTGGCAATCGCGGCGGGTTCGTCCACGGTAAGCAGTTTTTTGTCTCGCATCACCACGCGGCCGCCAATGATCACCATCTCGATGTCGCTTCCCTTTAGCGCATAGGCCAATTGCGTATAGACGTCGTACATCGGCACGGCGTTTGGGGCATCGAGGCCGAGCAAAATAATGTCGGCTTTCTTGCCCGCTTCAAGCGAGCCAATTTCCTTTTCCATATGCAGGGCCCGCGCGCCCTCGATGGTGGCCATCTCGACGACGGCTTTCGCGCCCAGCGCTCGCGGGTCGATTTTGGTGATCTTCTGCAGCTTCGCCGCGAGGTCCATTTCTTCCATCAGGTTCAGATCATTGTTGCTGCCTGCTGGGCTGTCCGTGCCGAGGCCGACGGCTATGCCGGCGGCTCGCTCCTCGATCACGGGGGCAACGCCGCTAGCCAGCATCATGTTGCTTGAAGGATTGTGCACGCAACCGACCTGCCGCTGTGCGAGGATTTTGCGGTCCGTTTCATCCACCCAGATGCAATGCGCGGCGAGTACCTCCGGGCCGAGAATTCCAAGTTTGTCGAGATACTGCACCGGCGTGGTGCCATTTTTTTCGCGGCTGTCGTTTAACTCTTTCTTCGTCTCCGCAATGTGAATCAGAATCGGCGCTTTGTATTTCCTGGCGAGCGCGGCGGAATCCTGCAGCGTGGCTTGCGAACAGGTGTACATGGAGTGAGGGGCAACCGCGGCGTGAATCAGCGGGTCGCCTTGCCAGCGCTTCAGAAAGTTTTCCGTGTATTCGAGCATGGCCGCGTTGTTCTTATTGTCCGGCGCAGGAAAGTCGAGGATGGTTTCTCCCAGCACGCCGCGGATGCCGACGGCCTTCGTTTCTTCGGCGATGGCGTCCTCGAAGTAGTACATGTCGGCGAAAGTGGTGATGCCGCCACGGATTTGTTCGGCTGCGGCGAGCCGCGTGCCCCAGCGCACAAACTCCTCGTTTACATTCTTCGCCTCGGCCGGAAAAATGGATTTCGTCAGCCATTCTTCTAGGGTTACATCATCTTTCAGACCCCGGAATAAGGTCATCGGCACGTGCGTGTGTCCGTTGATGAATCCCGGGAGGACTAACTTCCCCTTCGCGTCGATTAGCTGCCTCGCCGCATGCACATATTTGTCGATGGCTGCGGGACTGGACGGCTCGACGGCGACAATCAGGTCGCCTTGCACGACTACTATTCCGTTTTCAAAGATTCGATGCGGTGTATCCATCGTTACGATCGTACCGCCGGCGATAGCCAAATCCCAGACGGGTTCCGGAGCCGACTTCTGTTTCGCCGGTCTCTGAGCCTGTTTGTGCTTTGCTGTCGCCTGCGCGTCAACAACGGGTTGAAAGAGAAAGAACTTCAGGACAAGAACTACGAGAACAACTAAACTTCGCCGAAACAAGTTTTGGGATTTCATTTTCGAGTTTCCTCTTCCTATAGGTTGGAGGAGTCGAAGGGTTTGGGGAAGAGATCTTTCATCTGAATAATCTCGGTCTTACCCTTGAGGTTCGCGAGGATTACGGGAACGTCGCCGCAAAACTCCCAGATCAATTGGCGGCAGGCGCCGCAGGGAGGCGTAAGGGTATCGGTGTCCGTCACGACGGAAATGGCATTGAAGCCGCGCTCGCCTTCGCTAATGGCTTTGAAGATGGCGACGCGCTCGGCGCAAACGGTGAGGCCGTAAGTAGCATTCTCGACGTTGCATCCAGCGAAGATTCTGCCGGAGGTGGCGCGCAGCGCAGCGCCCACGCGAAAATTGGAATACGGCGCATGCGCGTTTTCTCTTGCCTGCTTCGCCGCAGAAATCAGGGTTTCATTTTCGCTCACTCGCGCGCCTCCCAGCTCCCTTCACCATACTAATCTATGCGATGGCCTCTGCGATTCGCGGAATGATGGCTTTTAGCAAGCCGATGAATTGTCCCTTGACGCGCTCGGCTGTCTCCAGCACTTCCAGGTGGTTGAGCGGCTGATCCAGAATTCCCGCCGCGGCATTCGTCACGCAGGAGATGCCTAGGACGCGGATGTCGCTGTGGCGCGCGGCAATCACTTCCGGAACTGTGGACATACCGACGAGATCCCCGCCGATCGCGCGCAAGTAGCGAATCTCCGCGGGCGTTTCGTAGCTCGGGCCAAGAAGAGCCGCATACACGCCTTCATACATCCCAATGCCTATGCGGTTTGCTTCACCGACCGTCATTTCGCGGAAACGCTTGTCGTAGGCCGCGGTCATATCGTGGAAGCGCAGACCAAAGCGCTCGTCGTTTGGCCCGGCGAGCGGATTGACACCTTGCAAATTGATGTGATCGCTGATCACCACAAGCTGGCCTTGAGAGAATTCGCGTTTGATGCCGCCCGCCGCGTTGGTAAGAATCACAGCTTTCACGCCCATGCGTGCGAAAACGCGGATGGGAAACGCGACTTCTTTCGCGGAATAACCTTCGTAAAGATGGACACGGCCCTGCATGCCCGCAACTGGGATTGCTCCGACTTTCCCGATGACGAGCTTCCCGACATGACCAATAGCGGTGGATTGCGGAAAGTGCGGAATCTTTGCGTACGGGATTTTCGTGGCACCGTCAAATTCATCGGCGAATGCGCCAAGTCCGGAGCCAAGAACCAGCGCGATCTTGGGCCGCAAGGCCGTTTGAGAAAAAACAAAGTCAGCCGCTTTGCCCGCGCGTTCGAACTCTCCGTCCGTCGTGCTACTGGTTGAGGCCGTAACGGCGAGTTTGCGCGACGAAATCTTTTTCGGGGTCCTAACTTTGGAGATTTTTTTAGCGCTCACGAAAGAATCCCCACAATGGAGGCGGACATTAAGTTTGCCATGGTGCCGGCGAGCATGGCGCGGATGCCAAATTTGGCGAGCTGGCTGCGCTGCTCCGGCGCGAGCGCGCCGATGCCGCCGATCTGGATGCCGATCGAGCTGAAGTTGGCGAAGCCGCAGAGTGCGAAAGTGGCAATTGCAAAAGTGCGCGGATCAAGCGCGCCCTTCATGAGACCCAGTTGGCCAAAGGCGACAAATTCATTGATGACCATGCGCGTCCCGAGAAGGTTGCCAATTTTCGCGGCGTCATGCCAGGGCACACCGATGAGCCAGGCAACGGGGGCGAAGATCCAGCCGAAAACCGTTTGCAAACTTTCGGGGAACCAGGCCATGTGCGGCCAGTTGTGAATCCCGCCCATGATGGCGTTGAGCAGCGCCAGCAAGGCGATGAAGGTAATTAGCATCGCGCCGACGTTGAGCGCGAGATGCAAGCCGTCGCTGGTGCCGCGAGCGATGGCGCCCAGAAGATTGGTTTCTTTTTCCATGGGGGGCATTTCCACGCGACCAGCGGTGAGCGGCTGCTCAGTTTCCGGGACGAGCATCTTGGCCATGAGCAGCGTTCCGGGAGCCGTCATGATGACGGCCGTCAAAAGGTTCTTGGGATCAGCGCCTCCAACCTGGATGTATCCAGCCATCATGCCGCCGGAAATGTGCGCCATGCCACTGGTCATGACGACCATCAGCTCGGACTTGGTGAGCTTCGGAAGAAAGGGGCGAATGGTGAGCGGGGCTTCCGTCTGGCCCATGAAGATGCTGGCGGCGACGTTGAGGGATTCCGCGCCGCTGGCACCCATCACGCGAGTCATGATCCAAGCAGCAGCCCGGATGATGAGCTGCATCACACCGAGGTGATAGAGAACCGCAAAGAAGGCGGCAATGAATATGATCGTGGGCAACACTTGGAAGGCAAACGAAAAGCCAAGCCGCGAGAGTTCCTTCGGCAGGCCAATGTCGCCGAACACAAACGAGGAACCCGCATAGGAAAAACTCAGCAATTTGTTCGCGCCGGCACCAAGGAAACCAAACACCGAACTGCCTACGCTGGAACGCAGAACGAAGAAGCCAAGCGCCAACTGGAGCCCGAGGCCCCAGGCGATGGTCTTGAGCTTGATCGAGCGGCGATTGGTGGAGAACAGCCATGCCAACCCGAGAATCGCGGCCATGCCGAGCACGCCGGTCCATCTTCCCATGAAGCATCCTCCCGCAATCGTTCTACGCGCCGATGATCCGGCGCACCAGGGGCCGTTTTTCCTGCGGCGCGTTTTCGCCAATGATATAGCTGACGGCAATGAGCGCTTTCGCTTCGGCAAGTTTGGCGTCGCTATTGAAATGAATGGTCGCCAAGGGCTCTCCCTTTTCCACGCGATCGCCAATGCGCTTGTGAAATTCGAGGCCGACGCCGTGATCAATCAGGTCTTCCTTCTTTTCGCGGCCTCCGCCGAGCATGGCAAGCGCAATGCCGAACTGCTCGCAGTTCGTTCCTGTGACGAAGCCGGCGGCGGAACTTGTTACGTGGAAATTCAGGCGCGCGATGGGCAGGCGTTCCGGCTCGTCAATGACGCGCTCGTCTCCACCTTGCAACCGAATTCCCTGCCGGAGTTTTTCGAGCCCCTGGCCGCCGACGATCATGGTTTCCGCGAGGTGACGGCCTTCTTCCACGCTCTTGGTCCTCTCGCCCAGATAAAACATCCACGCGGAGAGTTCGAGGCTCAGTTCGCGCAAGTCGGCAGGGCCGCGGCCTTTGAGGACCTCGATAGACTCGGCGACTTCGTTCGAATGGCCGGCCATGCGGCCTAGCGGTTGATCCATGTCGGTGATGAGCGCGACGACTTTTTTGCCCATGCGCTTCCCGGTATCCACCATGACCTCGGCGAGGCGAATCGAATCTGTTTCTTTCTTCATGAAAGCGCCGGAGCCCGTCTTGACGTCGAGGACCAACGCGTCAATGCCTTCGGCGAGTTTCTTGCTCATGATGGACGCGCAAATCAGGCCGATATTCTCGACTGTTGAAGTAACATCACGCAGCGCGTAGATTTTCTTGTCGGCAGGAGCAATCTCTGCGGTCTGCCCGATAAGGCCCATGCCGCATTCACGAAGGACGCGGCGAAATTCGTTCAGCGATAGGTTCACGTTGAAGCCCGGAATCGCTTCCAGTTTGTCGAGCGTGCCACCGGTGTGGCCAAGGCCTCGGCCACTGATCATGGGAACAGTAAGGCCGCCTGCCGCCACAATAGGAGCAAGAATGAGGGAAGTCTTGTCGCCAATCCCTCCGGTGGAGTGTTTGTCCACTTTCTTTCCGGGAATTTCGGAATGGTTGAGGACTTCTCCAGAATAAAGCATCACTTCGGTAAGCGCCGTGAGCTCGGAGCGGTCCATGCCGCGGATCCACACGGCCATCAGCCATGCGGCCATCTGGTAGTCGGGTATTTCACCGCGCGTGTAGCCGGAAACGAGGAAGTTGATTTCTTCGCGGGAGAGTTCCCCGGAATCACGTTTTTTGCGGATCAGGTCGACAGCGCGCATGCGTTTGAAAAAGCGAACGGCGAGCGTAACACTCGCTTCGGGGGCCGTCAACGCGCAGCCCTTGCCAACACCAATCAGCAAGATCGCTACAGCACCTGCTGCACGTCGGGAGGCAGATTGGTGGTCTGGCCGAAAACTACGTGCCAGCCCCGCGGCGAGTTGACGTACACATGCGTAACGCGGAACTGACTGCCGAGGCGCTGGCCATTGACGATAGACCGGGACGACCAGAGGCAGGTTGCTACCGCGGTTTCCTGAAAAACACGCACCCGAATGTCGGTGGCGATGAAAGATTCACGCTTCACCTGGGGAGATTGAATCGTCGCAATCCACTGGTCCCTGTTGATCCGCTGCCCGTGCGAGAGCGTGCCCTCGAAGTCATCACTGTACACGCGTTGAAAGAAAGTGCCATTGCCCAATAGGATGGCACGCGCAGCCTCTCTCTCGAGGCTGACAATCTCCTGCCTCTGCTCTTCGGGATCCCCGAGCTGGGGCTGGCTAATACATCGCTGGATGCACCCGCTCCGCCAGGTATCCTGGGCCTGCCATGAGGGGACGAGAATCAGCCCAATTGCCAGTGCCACCGCACCCCTAATTTTGTTCATGTTAAAACGCCTCCTCAAGGAGTGACGGAATTCCGCCGGAGCGACCCAGGAAAGGATTGCCACTGACACCCATAGTATGGAATGAAGATTACGCATATCCATCACTTACATGGTTAGCGTGTTGTGAATGACAAGCTTTGGAATCAGGCGGACCCTCAGGCAGAAACAGGCTGGGCGGGCGATGGTGTCTCTATGCGGCCGAGCTATGGCTTGCGCCTCGGGTTGAGCATCCGGCGGGAGTGCCTTCGACAAGAAAAGCAAAATCCTCGTCTTTTTTTCCATCTGCTAGAATAACCTGCCGTCATCTAAGGTCATCCAGCGGAGTTTTGATTTAACGGAGGATGTATGATCGAAGTACCAAATCGGGGCCGTCAAGTGGTCAACCCCATCCCGTTTTCCCGACGGACGTTTCTAGCGAACTCATCGTACTTAGGAGCGATGTATGCAGTCGTCAAGTTGCTCCCGATGCCCGCACTGGCGGCAGAATTGGCAGGGGACTCGCGCGTATCGCAAACACCGCTTGTGGATAAGGGCTTCGCATCGGTTAGAAAGATCGGCGACGGGCTCTACGCCACCATTTCCGATCCCTCAAAAGGCTTCCAGACAGTTTGCAACGGAGGATTTCTGGTTGGCAAGGATGGCGCGCTGTTGATCGAGGGATTTATCAGCGTGGCCGGGGCTGCCTTCCAGATGGATGCTTTGCGGATGGTCAGCCAGGTGCCTGTCAAGGGCGCCCTGGACACCCACTACCACTACGATCATTCGATGGGGAACGCCTTCTTCGGGGCCAACGGAATTCCTTTGTGGGCGCATGCCAACACGGCGAAGCGCATCGTGGAAAGCTATGGCGCAATGCAGGGAGCCGACAAGGCCGTCTTCCTGAGCCCCCTCGAGAAGGCGATCAAAGAGGCCAAGACAGAAACTGCGCGGAAACACCGCGAAGACTATCTGGCCCATGTAACGAACGTGTTCAACATTGCGAATAGCTCGGTGCTGGCGCTGCCAAATCATCCGATCGACCCGGCGAAGTTGCCGATGAAAATGGATTTGGGCGGATTGACAGCCGTAATCGAGAGCTATCCGGGACATTCCGGGACGGACATTATCGTGCGAGTTCCCGAACAAAACGTAGTGTACACAGGGGATCTGCTCTTTTCCGGAATGTATCCGGTTACCTTCGACACGGGAGCCACGGTGTCCGGCTGGAGGCAAACTCTAAAGACGTTCGCCTCCTGGGACAAGGACACGGTCTTTGTGCCCGGACACGGACCCATCTGCGGCCAGGAAGGAGTTGCCCTCTCCCGGGCGCTCTTCGATGATATTGAAGACCAGGCGGAGAAAATGCACAAAGCAGGCGTGCCGGCGGCGGACGCTGCTGATCTTTACGTTGTTCCGGAAAAATACAAGAATGTCGCCATTTTTGCCTGGGACTTCTCCATTTCGCCAACGATTACAAAGCTGTATGCGGAATGGGGAGCAAAGTAGGGCTCCGGCCGCGACGTGGCAAGTAGGCACTTCGGCAGCGTGAGACGTTAGTCCGGAATCAGGTTGTCGAAACTGTGGATGGCTTCGCATGGGCCGCGAGAGGAAGCAGATCCCAAATCGCGGTCACAAAGGATTGCCTGCATTCCTGCGGACTGCGCCGCTTCGATTTCTTTTACCGCATCGGAAATGAACAAGAAGTGCTGCGGCGCGCTCGAAAGCGAAGCGGCGATTTTCTTGTAGCTTTCCTGTTCGTTCTTGGCGCCCACGCGCGTATCGAAGAAAGCGGAGATGAAAGAAGTCAGATCTCCCAACGCCGTGGTATGGAATACGAGTTCCTGCGCAAGGACGCTCCCTGACGAGTAGATACAGATAGTTTTCCCCTGCTTCCGCCACCGTTCGAACGCCACGGGCACATCAGGAAAAACCTCGCCTCGCAATTCTCCGCTCGTGAATCCCTGCTGCCAGATTTTTCCCTGAAGCGATTTCAGTGGCGTGCACTTGCTGTCCCGTGCAATCAGCCATTGGCCGTACGTGACGCTCGAACGCAACCGCGCTTCTTCCGAGTCGTCCATCCAACAAGGCGGTTGAAGGCCACCGCGCTCATCCACGTCATGTCGCGCGCGGAGATCTTGAATCAAAGATTGAATTTCGGGATCTTGAACACGTTCTCGAAGAAATGATTCCAGCTTGCGGCTGGCATACGGGAAAAGCGTTTTATAGACGAAATCGACCGGTGTCGTCGTGCCTTCGATGTCGAGGAGAATGACGCGGATCTGCGATTCATCGAGCAGAGACACGCCAGCTACTTGGCCGCCGTTTGTGGCGGAATATATCTGGGGCCCAGGCAGACTGGCTCGTAATTCCGGTCCACGCCGCTGCTGGTGTAGTGGGGGGTCCAGCCAGACTTGTCCTGGAACAGGCGAATCGCGCGGATGCGACGGTCGCCACAAAGATCGAACCAATGCAGGGTGCCGCGCGGAACGCGAATCAAGTCGCCGGCCTCGACCTCGATCGCCACGACGGGACCCTGCCGAGGATGAATATGGAACAGCCCGCGTCCGGCGACGATATAACGGACTTCGTCTTCATCGTGCGTATGTTCAATGTTGAATTTAGCGAGCATCGCGTCCAGCCCGGGAGTATCCGCGTTGACGTCGATCACATCGGCGGTGACGTAACCGCCCTCGCGTTTGAGCTTTTCGACTTGTTCGCTGTAGGCGCTCAGGACTTCTTCCGCGGAAGCATTTGAGGGCAGGTCGGCAGGAGACTCCCAGTGTTCGTAGTCAATGCCAATCCCGGCGAGGTAATCGCGCACCTCTCCGTGTTCGCGGAGCGAACGATTTTCATCGGGAATTCGAAGCACAGCCACTTCAATTAGCTCCTAAGTTTCGGCCGGCGCGGGAATCACGCACTCTGTGCGGCGCCCGAGCGAACCAGAACTTCCATCAGGAACTCCAGAATTTCAACATGCCGCTTGGCTTCCTGCAAGCCCGCACCCCAAGTATATAGCCCATGCTCCTTCAGAAGAAAACCGTGGATGCCCGGGCTTTCCCCTAGGATTTTCGAAACGCGTTCCCCCAACTCGATCATGTCCTGCGAATTCTCCAGAATTGGCAGCCACTCGCGGTGCTTGTGCGTTCGAACGCCTTCGAGCCCTTTGAGCATTTCGAAACCTTCCAAGGCGATCCCGTCCTGCGATGCATGCGAACCGGAGAGAACTGTGCTCCAGACAGAATGCGTGTGCAAGACCGCGCCGGCATCCACGCCGCGTGCGATGGCCAGATGGAGCAGGGCTTCCGCGGAAGGACGGCCATCACCCTGTACCACGTTCGCCGCATTGTCGATCTCCAGAAACTGTGCCGGCGTAAGGCTCCCCTTATCCAATCCCGTCGAAGTAATGGCCAGCCGCAATGGGTCGCGGGAAATCACTGCGCTGAAGTTTCCACTCGTGCCCAGAACCCAGCCACGCGTGTAAAAACCCTTTCCAATTTCCGCCAAGTCAGCAGCAACCTTCGAGAAAATTGCACTGTTCGGTTTTGCAGCTGGCAACTTTTGCCGGCCTGGAACGGACCCAGCTCTAGCCGGGGCTTTGGAATTTCTCATTGCAATTCCCATGGTAAACCCAATTTGAGATCGGTTGGCAGCCCCCCCTGATCAATAGGTTTCATGATTCGCGGAGCTGTTTGGCGCGACGGGAAATTTCGAGCGCCATGGTGCGCATCTCTTCGTGGATGAGACCATTGGTGGCGAGAATGACTGGACCGCCGAGTTGGTACGGATTTCCGGCGAAATCGCTGATTTTGCCGCCGGCTTCCTCGATGAGCAAGACTCCGGCGGCGGTGTCCCACTTCTGAAGGCCGAATTCCCAGAAGCCGTCAAAACGGCCCGCAGCGACGCCGGCAAGATCGAGTGCGGCGGAGCCATCGCGCCGCACACCGTGAGAGCGCTGAGTGAAGTCGCCGTAGTATTGAAGATTGGCACTGGCCTTGCGGTTGCGCACGGGAAACCCGGTGCAAAGCAGGCTGGTGGAAAGTGTGGCTACTTTGGAGACGTGAATCTCTTTTCCATTGAAGGTGGCGCCTTCGCCGAGCGCAGCCGCAAAGAGTTCGTTATAGAACGGATTGAAGACCGCGGCGGCGAGGAGCGTGTCTCGCTGCGCAAGCGCGATGGAAACGCTAAAGCAGGGATAGCCGTGCGCGAAATTAGTAGTGCCGTCCAGTGGATCAACGTGCCAGCGAAAATCGGAAGCCGAAACGCTCTCATGCCCTGTCCCTTCCTCGGCGGTAATGGCATGATCAGGGAAGTATTTGGTGAGCCGCTCGACGATCAACCGTTCCGAGCGCTTGTCCGCCTGGGTGACGAGGTCGACTTCGTCGCCTTTGTAACGGATGTCGAGCGGGCACGACAATTCCTCGATGAGGATTTTCCCAGCTTCCTGAGCGATTTCGATGGCCGCGCTAAGGTAGGAGTCGTTCATCCCAATAATATTACTGTGGTGGCTGGAAAAAACCGAGAGAACAAACTGAAGCACTACGATTCCGGCCTAAGAATTATTGCGGACCGGTCAGGTAGGACTTGCGGTGGCGGACCTGGTAATTAGAAGGCATGACGGTGACAAGGATGGAGCGGTAAGTATTGGCGGGCCCCCGCGGCGTGGGATAGTAAGCCAGAAGATATTGAGTACGTAGCTCGCGGTCGATGCGATCGAAGATAGCCGGTAGCTCCTGGGGCGAGTCGGGAAAGAACATGGCGCCGCCGGTTGTGTCGGTCATGGTTTCGAGAGCGTGTTCTCCGGCGGTGTTGCGCCCGTTTTCATTTTTCACCGGGCGAATGACGATGGTGTAAAGGAGCGCGTTGGAGCGCACGGCTTCCTTGCGAGACGCGTCGAAGTCGGAGCGGCTGGTGGTTTCGCCCGCGTCGGTAACCAGAATGATGACGCGTCGCCGTTCATCTCCGCGGCGTTCGAGGGCCCGTGAACCAAGAAGCACTGCATCGTAAATCGAAGTGCCTGCCCCGGCAGGAATCCTGCGAACGGCCGCTTGCAATTCGGCGACGTTATCGGAAAACGATGCGATCTGCGTGACGTTTTCATCGAACGCGAAAACGGACAGCCGATCACCTGGGCGAAGCACTTGGCGAATGAAGTGCGCAGCTGCTTCCTGCTCGAAAGCGATCTCCTTGTGAGCGCTCAGGCTGGCGTCAATCATGATCGCTAGGTCCAGTGGCTGAGAGGTTTCCGGCTCGAATCTGTCGATCTTTTGCTCGACTCCCTCTTCAAACAGTTGGAAGGCCTCCTTGGGAAGGTCGGGCGCAGGCCGGTTCTTTTCGTCCAGGACGCTCACGAGCACATTGACAAGGTTTACGTTGACACGGATACGGCCCCGCTGGGCGGCGGAATCCTGAGAGTCGTCAGTCGGGGCTGTCGGTGTGGGCTGGACGATTTTTCCGGGTTCGCCGTCCGGAGCCGAAGTGGTAGGCACCGTAGACGTGGAAGGGGTGCTCGGACCGGACGTTGTGTTGGTGCTCGCCGTGGACTTACTCTTCTGCGCCCAAGGCGGACGGTCGGGCTTGTCCTGACCGAACGCGACGCCCGCGAAAAGCAGCGCTGGGACAGCCAAGAACAGAGTGAGGTGGGGACGAAAGGGTGTCATCGGCATTGGGAACTAGGATGCAGGTTTCGCGCGTGGTGTCGCCGCGGGTGCCGGAGGCAGTTCGCCGTCAGCCCACACCGCGCCATCCTCGAAGTACTCCTTCTTCCAGATCGGCACGGTGCGTTTGAGGGTGTCAATCGCGAAGCGGCAGGCGTCAAAAGCAGCGGCGCGGTGCGGCGCGCTGACGGCGATAAAGACGCTGGTTTCGCCGATTTCGAGACGCCCCAGCCGGTGGACCATGGCGACTCTATGGATGTGGTATTTTTCATGAAGCTGCGCGCCGATTTCGCGCATTTTGGCGAGAGCCATGGTTTCGTAAGCTTCGTAATCGAGGTAAAGAGTGGGACGGTCGTGAGATTGATTACGAACGAAACCGTCGAACGCAACAATTGCGCCGTCTTCAGGTGCGCGGACGTGGCGGGCTAGCGCGGCCATGTCGATAGGCTCGCGCACCAACTTGTAGATGTCGTCGTGGGAGAGTGTCGCCATGTGGATGCGTCAGCCGCCGCTCACGGGTGGCAGAAACGCGACTTCGTCGCCGCTGTGGAGAGGCGTATCCCAGGCGGCGAATTCCTGGTTGCGCGAAGCGACAACCGACGAGCGGTATTTTGCGAGTTCGGGATAGCGCGCGGCATAAAGAGCAAAAAGTTGCTCGATCGTTGTGGCCTCGGCGGACTCGATGGAGTCCTCGACGTGGCCGGTGAGTTCCTTGAGGCGGCCGAAAAAGAGGACCGTCACGCGAATCGCTTGTGAGACAGGTGGCACACGAGAATTGTAACCCGCGCTGTGCAAGTGAGCCAGTGGCACAGGCTTTAGCCTGTGCTATTCCGCAACCTTCCAACACTCGATCCACTCGGGATGACGGAAGATTCGACATCTACATCCGGTCAGAAAGCTTTGAAGGTATCAATCGCTTGACCGTCAATTATAGGTTGCGTAGCGTGAAGACGCTGCCGTTTTGTCCTCGCTAGACGCAGCGGAGCGCAGAGGAAAAAGATGAAGATTCTGGTGACGGGTTCGTCGGGGCTGGTGGGGACGGCGCTGGGGAGGGCGATGGCCCGCGCTGGGCATACCGTGTGCCGATTGGTGCGGCCACAAACCCCCGGTGGCGATCGCGCGAAAGAAGGGTTTGCGGTGGCCTGGAATCCGGCGACCGGAGAATTGGGCGGCGCAGGCGTCGGCGCGGACGCGGTTTTGAATCTGGCAGGCGCATCGATTGCAGACGGGCGCTGGACAGCGAGACGGAAGGCACTGCTGCGGTCGAGCCGGATCGACACGACGCGTGCGCTAGTCGGGGCACTGGCTAAGATGAATGCGCGGCCAAGTGTACTGGTGTCGGCTTCGGCGATCGGGTTCTACGGCGATCGCGGCGACGAAACGCTGACGGAGGAAAACAAGCCAGGAACGGATTTTCTGGCAGCCCTAGCGAAGGAATGGGAAACGGAGGCGTTGAAGGCCGAGGCGCTGGGGATTCGCGTGGTGCTGGCGCGGTTCGGGATTATTTTGGCGCGCGAAGGCGGTGCCCTGGCAAAGATGCTGACGCCGTTCAAGCTGGGCGCGGGTGGCCGCCTGGGAAGCGGCAAACAATGGATGTCCTGGGTGACACTCGAAGATGTCGTCGCGATTTTGCGATTCGCGATCGAGAACGCGACCGCGAGGGGCGCCATTAACGTTGTTTCGCCGCAACCGCTGCAAAATCTTGAGTTTACGAAGATTCTGGCGAAGGCGGTGCATCGGCCAGCGTTCTTCCCCGCTCCGGCGCTCGCGTTGCGTCTCGCGCTTGGCGAAATGGCCGATGCGCTGCTGTTATCCAGCCAGCGCGTCCTGCCGCAAGCATTGGAGAAACTTGGCTACCGGTTCATGCGCTCAGATTTGCCGTCGGCACTGAATGAGTTGGTGTAGCCAACCTGAGAGCAGCCAACATCATTTCACAAGCGTGAAACTCACATCGACCTTGAGAACCTTTCCGCTGATAGGGTCGGTTGCCATGATGCTTTCGATGGGTTGCCCCTCGCGCAGCTTCAGTTCGAACTCCGATTTAAACGCGCGGATAATCGGCTCCTGGAAATGACCACTAAGAGTTTCCGCAGCCGAGGCATCTGATTTCGCTACCGGGACGGAAACTCCCCCCTCCATCCACGAACGCTCGATATTCAAAACGAGCAACAGGCGGCCCTCGCCAGTGTAAGCGGAGCGAGCGTCGATGTTTGTGCCCACATCCAGATAGGTCATGTTCCCCGCACTTCCACCCATATATATGGGAACGCGGCTTCCAATCCGAAATTTGACCCAGGTGCCGGGCTTATTTTCCTGTGCGTTGATCGAGTTCATATACATCGTGTAGGGGAGACTCTTGACCTTCTTGTCGCCTTCGAATTCAGTGACGACGATCTGCACTTTGACAGGGGTCGTCGTCACTTCTGCCTTCTGACTCTCTTCGGCTTTCGCCTTGTCCTGGGCTAAGCAGAGCGGCGAGAGAACTCCGAACGGTAGCAACATCAACATAATCATCATTTTCTTCATTTCTATCCTCCGCACTCATTCGAAACTGCTTCGACCATTCACTACTGTCTTTGCTCTGCCCCGTCGGACCCTTCAGTTTGCCGTTCTTCCAGCGGTTTGATCTCGAGCCCATTGATCTTGAGCGGTTCGAGGCTGGCCGGTTCGTCTTTCGCCGGCATAGCCGGCGTGACGAGAGCAAGTGCCACTTCCCCGCGCCCGCGCAACGCAACGACGAAGCGGGCAAACGCTTCACGTTCGTCAGGAGGAACGAGGATTTCTGGTCGGCTAGACGCCGCCGAGCGAAATAAAGTTGAGTGAACTCGCGTTTGGGAAATGTTCCTGTTGGAGGAAACCATCTGCCGGGCCGCACCAGAATTCTGGTGGGGAGCATTAGTCTCTGATGTCTCCCTAGCCGGGACCCGGTGAGTCTGTTTCGCTTGGTCATTCGGAATTGAGTGAGGGGGCCGCGCAAACAGAAAGATTGCAAATGCGAGAGCGGCGCTAGCGGCGGCAAAGATCAGGGGCTGCAGCCAGCGATGCCGTGTTACGGCAGATTCGTCGAGGAGGGCGCGGACACGCGGCAAAAGAGAAGCAGGCATCTCGGCGTTGGCGGTGACGCGCAGGCCAGCATCGATGGAGGCGAAAAGGACCTGCTCCTGTTCGAATGCTTCGCGGTAGAAAGCGCAAGCGCCGAGATGCACGCGCAGGTCACCTTGTAGCGCAGCGCCGCTCGCAGCCGCTTCGATCAACGCGTCTTTATAGTGTTCGCATGGCATCGCAACTTCTCCGCTAACTGCTTTCGGGCAAGAAATATTCTGGACTTCACGGTCCCCACGGGAATGCCAACTAGCGCTGCAATTTCTTCAATGGTGTGCCCTTCCATCGCCGCGAGCAAAAGGACGAGGCGTAATTTTTCCGGCAATTCTGCAAGGGCATTTTCGAGATGGGCTTGAAACTCGTTCGAAGCCGCAGTGTCCTCGACCGTCGCTGCTGGCGGCTGGCGCTCCGGCTGCGACCAAAGCGTGTCGCGCAGTTCGCGGCGTTTCCCGGACCGCAAACGGTCAAGCGCCAGCCGAAACGCGATTCGAACCAGCCAGGCCCGGAAGCGGTTGCGGTCTCGCAGGCGATCGAACCGGCGATAGGCGCGTAGCAAAGCTTCCTGGGCCACATCCTCGGCGTCGGCGGTGTTCCGCAATACGCCGCGGGCGACGCGATACGCGAGCGGGCCGCACTCGGCAAGCCGCTCCTCGAACTCACGCCTCGTGTCAGCCTGGGCTGCCTCGCGCGCCAGCTCGTCCTCCTTCTCCTGCGCGACCGTAAAGCGGTCTTTGTCCTGTGCGGCCGCAAAGCGGTCGGCCGTGCCACCTGGTTGGATCAGGACCAGCTCCTGCATTTGTCATCCTGCGCGAGATTCGGATGCCCGCCTCTTCCACAACAGACCAGACGCCACGGGCGGGGAATTGGTTCAGTCCGGAGCGGCCCTTCGCAATGCTTCCGATATCCGGTCAGATTCCCAGCCGTCCGAGCAGGTCTTCAAGGTTGGACTCGTCGACGACTACTTCTTCGGCTCGCTTGCCCTCCGGAGAGGCCTGGACGGAGCCTTCGTCGAAAGCCTGAAAGAGGCGCATCTTGGCGACGGCATACTCTTCGCTACTCGATAGCGGCCGACCATTCAGTTTGGCCCAGGCGTCCAGTGCCGATTGAATGACGAAGATCTTGAAAGGGAACGCGGAGTGGCGGTCGGCGGAGACCACGTAGGTAAATTCGCCACCGTGACTACCACCGCGCTGCGCGCGATTCCCTTCGAAGAAGTAGTACTGATAGACGTAGCCGTCCGCGGCAGAGTAACTCTTGACGCGGCGTACGCCATCGGGGCGAGGCATGGCCGGATTATTGGAGGCTCGGCTAGAGAAGTCAACGCAGGAATTTGTCCTGAGGACGATTCCAAAACGAAACAGAATCCTCAAATCCCAGTTCCAATTTAGAACGGAGATGAACGGAAATCCCTTGCAACGGATCAAAGCTGGAGAGTCGGAGGCACGCGATGCGTGGTTTTCACAATGCGGCAAGATGCTGATTCAGGGCGGTTTCTTGACACGCGAACCTGTGGCGGCCGCCGAGGAAATGACGGAAACCTTTGCCCTGTCAGCCGGGTGATGCACTCGGTCTCCTGCCGGCCGTCGGGTCATCACAGTCTCTCGAGTTCCCGGTGCCATTCGATTGCCGTATCCTCTCCCTATCTTCGCATCAGGCTTTGACGACTTTCTAGTGAAGCAAACCGGCAAAACTGGATTCCGAAGCGCTCGAAAATGCGAAATGGCTTCCGGAATCATGGTGAGACCGTGTTGCTATTTTGCGTTCTCAGAATGGAGTGGAGTCGTGGAGCAAAACGAAGCTCATGCTAACGTAAAAGCGCGGCTTCGGTGTCGTCACGAACCGTCTTGTGTCTTGGCGATTAGGTCGAAAGAGACATTGCTTCTTTTTGGATGAATTAGAGATGTTCGCGAGCAAAACAGAACGGTTCCTTGGGATCGCGGCGCTTTTCTTCTTGAGCGCGCTGAGTGCGCGGGCACAGCGCGTACGGGGAGAGCTTCGTCTCGAGGTGCATGACCCGCGCGGGAACGCGGTGTCACCCAGCGGTGAGCTGGTCAGCGAGGCCAGCGGAGTTCGGCGAACGTTTATTGCGGGGCCGGAGGGGCGCTACGTTGCGCAGGATCTTCCGTTTGGAGTTTACCGCCTGAGTTTGCAGGCGGCTGGTTTTGCGCCGTGGAGCGATTTGGTTGAAATTCGCTCTGAGGTACCGGTGCGTGTGGCAGTGACACTGGGCGTTGCGCCAGTGACGACGCAAGTGCAAGTGAAAGATTCGGCGACGCTCGTGGATCCCTATTCCATTGGCACGCTCTACTCGATCGGGCGGCAAACGATCGAGGAACGTGACGCGGCGCAGCCGGGGCGCGAATTGCTGGACTTGGTGTCCGAACAACCGGGATGGGTATTCGAAGCCAATGGCGTGCTTCATCCGCGCGGCTCGGAGTACGACGTGCAATTTGTGGTGGACGGCCTGCCGCTGACGCAGAATCGCTCGCCGGCGTTTGCGCCTTCTTTTGATGCGGGCGAAGTCGAGTCCCTGCGCGTGTTGACAGCGAGTTTTCCAGCCGAATACGGTCGGAAGCTGGGCGGCGTTGTCGAAGTCACCACGAAGAAAGACGTTCCAGCAGGATGGCACGGGCGGCTTGACGCGGGCGGCGGAAGTTTCTCGACGGTGAACGGCGCGGCGGGAGTTTCGTATGCGCAGGGAGCGAACCGATTTTCGGCGAATGCACAGGGATTTCATACAGAGCGCTATCTCGATCCTCCGGTGCTGGCGAATTACACGAACCGGGGAAATGCCGCGGGGCTCTCGGCTTCCTACGAACGGGATTTCTCGGCGAGCGACCGATTGCGTGTAAGCGTGATGCACAACGTGATCCGCTTTCTGGTGCCCAACGAGCTTGTACAGCAACAAGCAGGCCAGCGACAGGATATTCAGAACACCGAGACAAGTGGACAGATCTATTTTCAGCATACGATTTCGCCTGAACTATTCTTGAGCTTTTCGGGAAGCGTGCGCGATTCGAGCGCGACGCTGACTTCAAACGCGCAGGCAACACCTGTGATCGTTTCGCAGGAACGCGGCTACCGCGAAGGGTATGCGCGAGCCGATCTTGCCGGGCACCACGGACATCACGATTGGAAAACGGGCGTGGACAGCATTTTCAGTCCGGTGCATGAAGCGCTGCGATATGCGATAACCGATGCGACGCAATTCGATCCCGGCACGCAATTGAACTTTCAGTTTCCTTACCAACGGAAATGGGATGTTGAACCTTCGTTTTATGCGCAGGACCAGATGCGGCTGGGGCGATGGAATCTAAGTGCGGGGCTGCGGTTCGATCATTACGGATTTGTGGTGCACGAGTCGGCCTGGAGTCCGAGAATCGGCGTATCGAGATTCGTCTCGCGGCTCAATCTGCTGCTTCATGCTTCTTACGATCGTGTTTTTCAATCCCCGGCTGTCGAGAATCTGCTTCTTGCAAGCTCGCCGCTTCTCGATGCCATCAGCCCGTCAGTGGTGCGATTGCCGCTGAGACCGGGGCGCGGAAATTTTTACGAAGGCGGGGTGACCAAAGCCTTCTTCGGAAAGCTGCGGCTGGATGCCAATATTTTCAGGCGGGATTTTCGGCAATATTCCGATGACGACGTGTTGCTGGATACTGGCATCAGCTTTCCGATTGCGTTTATGAAGGCGCGAATTCTCGGAGAGGAAATCCGCACGGAAGTTCCTCAATGGGGACGCTTCTCCGGCTACCTGAGCTATGCGAATCAGTCCGGGTATGGGCAAGGGCGAATCACCGGCGGGTTGTTCCTGGGAAGCGACGCGGCCAATGGGCTGACCAATACGAGCAAATTCGCCGTGACGCAGGATCAGCGGAATTCGCTGCGCGTTCGAGTTCGCTTTCAAGCGCCGCGGCGTGCCTGGCTTGCGATGGGCACACAGTACGGCAGCGGGTTGCCTGCTGATATTGGCAACGCCGATCCCAATGATCTGCTAGCCGCGTTTGGACAGCAGATTTTGGATCGCGTGGATCTTGCTCGAGGGCGTGTGCGGCCGAATTTTTCTGTTGACCTCGCAGCGGGCGCGGAAATCTATCATAAGGAATCGCGGAGTGCGGCGTTGCAGATTGAGGTGGTGAATCTGGCGAACCGGCTCAACGTGATCAATTTTGCGAGTTTATTTTCCGGGACCGCGCTGGGCGAACCCAGAAGCGTTTCGTCAAGCTTGCGGATCACGTTTTGAGTGGTAGAGGCGCTCCTACTTGGCGAGATGCTCGAGCTCGGTCACGACGCGGTCGAGTTCGTCGATGAGTGCGTTTGAACCCGCGTTGCGGAATACGTTGACCAGCGTGCGGTAATACCAGAGAGTTCCCTGTTTGCGGCCGCTGAAGCGGTTGAAAACCGCGTCGCCTTCCACACGAAAGTCGGAAAGAATTTCGCGGGCGTTGGCCAGTTTGTCGGCGGCGGAAACGAGACGGACGTCTTCCGGCTCATGCGCGACTTTTTCGATGTAAGCGCGCTTTCTTTCGCCCCATTCGCGTTTTTCACCGGAGACTTCGTAGGAATCCGTGCAGCCATCGACGATGCGGGCGACGCGGTCACCGAATTTTTCGCGGATTTCATCAAGGCGCGGGAGGCCGCCCTGGTCTTCGACGGCGTCGTGCAACAGCGCGGCGATGGCTTCGTCTTCGCCGCCGCCGTGCTGAATAACGATGGCCGCAACGCCGAGCAAATGGCCAACATAGGGTTGGCCTTTACCCTTGCGGCGCTGGTGCAGATGCAGCTCGGCCGCGTAACCAAGCGCCTCCACAAAACGGTTTGTGAGGACCGGCTTTTCGATGATGGATTGCCCGCGAGTCAAGTGTTCGCTTATCGGCGGCGCGCCTTGGCCAGCAGCCGGAGGATTTCCAGATACAACCAGATCAGCGTGACCATCAGGCCAAACGCGCCGTACCATTCCATGTACTTCGGCGCGCCGTTCTGGACGCCGGTTTCGATCATGTCAAAATCGAGAACCAAATTGAGCGCCGCGATGACGACGACAAAAAGGCTGAAGCCGATTCCCACGGCGCCGCTGCCGTTGATCGCCGGAACCTGAATGTGGAAGAAACCGCCAAGAACCATTTCCACGAGATAGAGAAGCGCGATGCCGCCGGTGGCGGCGATCACTCCGAGCTTGAAACCCTGCGTGGCGCGAATCATGCCGGTCTTGTAAGCGAGCAGCATTACGAAGAGCGTGCCGAAGGTGAGCCCGACGGCTTGAATCGCGACGCCGGGATACGCGCGCTCGAACATCGCGGAAATGCCGCCGAGCGCCAGGCCTTCGAGGAGCGCGTAGATGGGTGCGGTGAACGGCGCCCAATTCGCTTTGAAAATCGTAACCAGCGCGACGATAAAGCCACCGAAAACGCCGCCCATCATCCATGGAACGGCCGCTCCCGGAACCGGAGAGTGCGACAAGCCCCAGGTCCATGCGGCGGTGGCCACGACGCAGAGCAGGAGGAATCCCGTCTTGTTGACGGTGCCCTGCAGCGTCATCGCGTCGCCGAAAGCGACCTGGCCTTTGAAGGCCTTCTCATTGAACGCCGGGTTGGAGGTGCGCATTAGATTTGCCATTGATGTCTCCATGCTTGATTGCAAATATTAGTTTACGCTGCATCGAACCTAACTACAAAAGTGGCTGCCGTGCGGCGGAAGTCATGAGGGTATTATTGGGAGGTGCACTTTTCTCCGGCAAAGGCTAAATAAATAACCTGCTTCATACCTCCCTCGGCAACGTTGCTTCTTTCAGTGTGCTCGATCGCCTGTGAGAGCGCGAATGAGCGTACTTCATCGCGTGTCGCTTCCTTTGTCCAGTCATCGGTTACGGCCAGTTGAACTGCGAACTTTTCAGGCTCCACCCGCCAGAGCTTCACCGGCGAAGTAGCAAAGTCGGCCAGCGCCCATTTTCCATAACGCTGATCTATCGCCGCTTTTATGTCGTCCACGGATACAGATTTTTCGTAGAGCGCCAATATCCCTCGGGGATACGTGTCGTTGCCAAAAATGTCGATGATCACTTGCCTGGGATATATAGCGTCTGCCTTCGCGGGACTGTCTTGCCATAACTGAAAACACGCCGATGACCTACAACCTAATAACTTGGAGTTTGGCAGCATAATGCGGCTGGCATTCTCGTGTCCGATTCGTCCCCAAGATGTCAGGCCTAACATCGCCATTACCACCACCACCGCCACGCTAACCTTCAGCATTTCTCCTCCTTGCGAACACTCTCAACCTGTCTAATTTGAGGGTTCTCTACGTCGGCTGTATGCAAATTTCGATGAGCTGGGTGCCTATATTTTCAACCGCAGACTGTAACCCACTGCTTGCAGTCCGAAGACAAGTGAGCTTAATTCGCTTTGCGGTCGCCGGCGATTTGGCTTTGGACTTGTTCTCTGAATTTCAGGGGATGCTGGATTTTTTCGAAAATTTCGGGAGTGCCGCCGGTGCCGCGCACGATTACCGTTCCGTAGCCCAGGATTCTCCCCACGGCGGGCTCATCGACTACGACGCTTTCGATTCTGGAAAGGAGGATTTCCGTGGTGCGGCGTTCCGTGAGGCCGGTTTTTACGATGACTCTCTTGTTGGTAACGGCCATCTCCGTGACACTGCGCTTCAGTAGACCGATGCAAAAGAGGGTTGCTCCGACGAGGAAGCAGATGAGAGCCGCAACGTAGATAGCACCGTGCGACGGCATAGCTTTGGCTTTGGCTCCAGCTGGTCTGGAAAACGACGCGACGAGCAATGTTACGGCGAGCAGCTCGAAAACCGCGGCGATGACGACATGCCCCAGCATGACAATCCAATGCAGTTTGGTCTGATACTGGATGGCTTCACCAGGAATGAGATGCCTTTCGACGTAGCTCAAAGCGGCTCCTTGAATGCAGAGACAGCGACGACGTAGCTCAAAGCGGCTCCTTGAATGCAGAGACAGCGATGGGTCAGCGAGTGCTGGAGGGATCACGACCCCGAATCGTTCAGATCCATAATAAACAGGAAAGCGAGGAATTCAGTGAGTAAACTTTGGTAGCCCTAGTGAGTTCCAAATGGAACCACATTATTGGCTGGCTGAATCAGGTGAATTCGCTTCGCCAAGTCTCTATTTTTACACGACTAGGCTGGCTAAGTGCTTGATTCTGAGAGGCACTAGGCTAAGAGAGATACTACCAACATCGGATGGAACTTCGTTCATCTTTGTTTGCACACTGTGCAGCGACAGAGCTTCCATCTGACCAATCACAGAAAAGGTGATGGTATGGCGTCTTTCGACATCGAACCAGCGCGTGACCTGCGTGGAAGTTTCGCTACCGGATAACATCTACTCAGCGACTCGGACTCTGTGTAATCTTAATGCGTTTTTGAATGTCCTCTGGGGTTAGCCTTGGGTCCCCTTCGAGCAAACGCAAGACGTCTTGAATCTCAATTATTCGGTCTTCGGGATGACGGTTGTAGAAATTTGTGACAACTTCTTCATAAGACTCAATGGCTCGGTTTGACGGAGCCATCCATCACGCCGACCCAATGGCCCCGAACATTTCCCAAGACAAAAGCAATCCGCGAAGACTTGTCCCACTGTAGCCACATCTCGGCGCTAAAGGGAGGCGCAACCGCGGTCCTCGCGCGGCTCTCCGAAGAGTCATGTTCCGACTGCTGGCTTAGCGAACAGCCAGAACTCAGGACAGTCGCGCTCAGAGCTGCAACAATGAGCCAGTATGGGCGTGAAATTAGTCTTGTGCTGTGCATGTAACGGACAGCTGCGCTCTGGGAAGAAAGGAGCATCTGTTTTACCTCTAGACCAAAAGTGTCGCGGGTGCGCGCGATGTTACGAACGAGGTCGGTTTGTTCCGGCACGAACTGAGAGTACCACTGTCATAGGTCCCAATGCCTTCTCATCCCATCTGATTAACGCCGGAAATGTCCAGGTAAGCAGAAATCCTCCCTTTTCACGGACCAATTAGCATCGGAAAACATTCCCAATTGGCCAGATTTTCGTCCTGTCAGAGACATTCTGAATCGTAACCCATTTATCGTTAACGAGTTAGGTTAGGAAGCACCCCGGAAGGACCGCAACTTCCTATACCAGAATCGTGGGTCACCAGGAGTTCCTATCAATTCTTCTGCAAGTGTCTACGTCCTCTCCTCTTCCGCCGCGCCCTCAATGCTCGGACGGACTCAAGATGGGCACAATACTGTGAGCAGTAGATGCGTTTGTGCTTCGACGTAAGCTCGAAAGGTTTGCGACAGTCCAATCGAGCACAAAATTTGAACTTCGCTCGACGCAGGTGGTCTATGTAGATGGTAGCCAGAATTGCGGTCAGCGTATCTTGCGCCAAGACCATTGCGAAGTGTCGGTCGCCTTCCCAGCGAAACTGTACTGTAAAGTCCATGTGCAGGCGAACTACGTTCGAGATTAGGTCGGACTCGAAGGCCACAGTCCCCAGCCACTTAGCCCATTTGGGCGGCGAAAGTTTCAAAAATTCACGCAAGACCTCTTGCCAGCTTAGGAAGTCCGACCATCTCAATCTGCCCTTGCCAACGTGTTGGGAAAAGATGCCAGTCTGATTTAGGAAGGCTAGACACTCCTCTTCGGTCTTCAGATTGAGAAACGCATCACGCACCTGCCATCCGTCCTTGGTTTCTTCGGAGATAATCCCTTCCGTGCTTGCCTGAAGCACTCTTTGGTGGTTGTCCACCTTTGGCCCCAGAATCCATTTACAGGGTGATGTGCTGAAAGCCACAGTGAAAGGAATTCCTTGGATTACTTCTAGTTTCGCCATTCTTAACTGTGCCATGATTTGTTGTATTTTCTGTACTACACCAGTATAGTATGATTCTTGTGTGAAAAGTCAGCTTCATAGAACTCCGGGCTAATGGCGAGTGAAGAAAAGGCTCGGACGTTCGACGGCTATACTGCAATTCAACGCACCACGGTTTGCAGAGTTGCCGAAAGGTGCAAAAGACGGACGACTCAGCATAGCGGAATGTCAGAAGTTGTTGGGAGAGGATTGCGGGTTGGGGGTAGCAGAAATAGGAACAATCCGTAACCAAATGTATGCTCTGGCAGACATCTCTATGTCTGAGTTTGTTAAAGGGAACGGCAGCCGCGAACTACGGCAATTGGACAAGTCCAAAGTAGTGAAAGCCGCTTAGATAAGCGTTCTACCGACCTGAGTCTGGCAAGACCCAAGGGGCTGCTCCCATCAAGCAGAGGGGGGCAGCCCATTGGAGTATCCGATGCAGAAGGGAATGCACACTATGCAAATTGCCGACCAGAACGAATCAGCGATTATCTACGTTCGCGTATCATCTGAACGGCAGCTTGGTAACGCAAGCCTTGAAACGCAGGAAAATGCGTGCCGCGCCTATTGCGAGAAGAATGGTTGGCCAGTCTTGGCAGTATTCCGTGAGCAAGGTGAATCCGCCAAGACCGCAGATAGAACCCAACTCCAGGCTGCGTTGCAGTTCTGCCGTCAAAACAAGCAACGCCCCAAATATTTTGTAGTCAATTCAGTTGACCGACTAGCGAGGAATGCCTACGACCATAGCAATATCAAACGGTTTCTCCTCCTGCTTGGTGTCTTGCTCAGGTCTCCCACTCAACGCTTGGGGGAATCCCCTAACGAGAAGCTCATGGAGACCATGCTTGCGGGCTTTGCTGAATTTGATAACGACCTTAGGGCCGAGAAGACTGTGGGGGGCATGAAAACAAGACTATCGCAAGGCCAATGGACTTGGAGAGCACCCATTGGCTATCTGAATTTCCAGGATGCTACGGGAAGGAAGAGCCTCATCCCAGACCCCGATAGAGCACGGTGGGTACAACAGGCGTTTGAACTCTATGCTACAGGTCTCCATACCAAACAAGCCGTCTTGCAGAAAATCACCGCATTAGGATTGCGCTCGAAAAAAGGCCGTAAGCTCTCTCAAGAAGATTTTCGTCGAATGCTTCGTAATCCCATCTATGCGGGCCTGCTCTCAATAGAAGGCTGGGGCATCGAGATGAAGGCTAGTTTCGAGCCTCTCGTCCCACATGACCTATTCGAGAGTGTCCAAGCGTTGCTGGACGGCAAGAAACGAAGTGTCACTCCAAGAACTAGGAACCACATGGATTTCCCGCTTCGACATTTTGCCAAGTGCGGCAATTGCGCCAAACCCCTCACCGCTAGTTGGTCAAGAAGCCATACAGGCAAGAAATATCCCTATTACCGCTGCCAGAATAGAAAATGCGATTTTCGGGTCAACGAATCGAAGCAGGTCATAGAAACTGCGTTCCAAGACTATCTCAGGCAACTCCAGCCAAAACCAGAATACGTGAAGCTATTTAAGTCAATCGTCCTCGAAGTTTGGCAGGACAGGCATAGGCAAGCATCTGAAGAACGCGCAATTTTCGACAAGCAGGTAAGTGACTGCAAAGAGCGCAAGAAGAAACTGTTCCAGGCCTATTCGGGCGGGGCAATTAGCATTGACGAGTACAAAGAAATGAAAGGGGAGCTTGACGAGGAGCTAACCCTTACGGAGATACGGGCCAACGAAGCACGGCTAGAAGAAGGAAACTTGGATGAGCTACTCGATTTTGCCGAATCTATCCTGCTAGACCCAGCGAGCTTTTGGCTTCATTGCTCATCTGGACAAAAACAGCGGCTACAAGAGGCACTATTCCCGGAAGGCGTAGAATTTGCCAATGGAGTTTATCGAACTCACGTAACTTGCTTAATGTTTGACCTCTTACGGCCTATTGAGGCCGAAAAAGAGGAGTTGGTAGCGCTAACGGGAATCGAACCCGTATTTTAGCCTTGAAAGGGCTACGTGCTAACCGTTGCACCATAGCGCCACCGATGTTCGGATGAACCTTACTAGGATAAGAAAAATAAGCGGAATGCACAAGCGATTGCGCGGCGCGTGGGCTGTTTCCGGGCAGGCCGAGAGCTTTA
>WNFT01000201.1_pt1 | contig 45657 bp, 40 predicted proteins | sample 5400191 | NCBI WGS metagenome assembly WNFT01 (sample SAMN13153359, study PRJNA577476) | soil metagenome | isolation source: 80 cm saprolite under Madrone tree | place: USA:California | collected 2016-06-14 | reverse complement strand
TACGTCGACCGAGGAGCGGAGTTCTACCAGGCCCAACACCGGCAGTTACAGATCAAGTATCTCAAGTGGAAAGCCACCAGCCTAGGATTCCAAATCATCCAAGTTCCGGCAGCTTAAAAAGGCGGGAGTTTCTGGAGAGGGATTTGTGACCGTAGGAGAGCCCGTAGGCGTAAGCTGCATCTCACTCAGCGCCACGGTGACGACCTCGGTGCCCTTGTCGAACGCGCAGTTTGCCTTAGCTGCGACGACAACCAATGGTTTAGGCGTGCACGCCGATTGGCGCAAACCTGTTGTGCCTCAGCAGCGTTCTGACTTTTTGAGGTTGGTGACTAGAATTCTCGGAGAGCATAAGGTCAACAGCATCTCAGAATCTTTGATCAAGGTTGATAATCTGCGCTCGACAAAACTGAGCGAGGCAGGACCTACCGTTCTCATCGGCAGCGCCACTTTAAAACGCAAGACAGGTATCCATCAGGTTTTCCTCGTTGCATTGAATAAGAACTCCGAGTACCAGGAAGCTGTCTCGTCATATCATTTCGCACAAGATGAAGACGATGCCAGTGCGTCTGTTGAGAACCTTGTAGAACAGGTAGATTTGGACGGCGATGGGACCGATGAGATCATTACGATAAATACCTATTACGAATCCTGGAACTATAACATTTACAAGCAAGAGAACGGATCGTGGAAGAAGATTTATCAGGGTGGAGGGGGTGGCTGCTGACAGCCGCCGTTTGCGAGCAGGACTTGCCAGAGTTTGGTACAATCCTCGGCACGATTTTGAGCGGAGTGGGCGCGGGCATTGACCGGAGCGGCCTGCCGAGGAGATCAACCATGGCGAACGCGGAATTGCTGAACAAGCTGGATGCGGCGATTGCGGAAAAGAATTTGCTGAAGCACCCGTTTTATCAGGATTGGCAGGCGGGGAAGCTGAGCCGCGGGGCGCTGCAGCTTTATGCGGCGCAATATTACCGGCACGTGGAGGCGTTCCCCAAGCACCTGCGGGTGCTCGCGGCGCGGACGGAGGGTCCGTTGCAGGGCTTGATCTGGGAGAACCTGGCGGAAGAAGAGAATCCGGCGGGACCACATCCGAAGCTGTGGCGGGATTTTGCGGCGGCGGTGGGCGTGGGTGAGGACGACATCACGTGCTGCCCTGCCCTTCCGGGAACGCAAGCGGTGGTGCAGAAATTCCGTGAGATTTGCGGGGACCGGCCGGTGGCGGAGGCGGTGGCGGCGCTCTACGCTTACGAATCGCAAGTGCCGGAGGTCGCTACGACAAAGGTTGATGGGTTGAAGAAGTTTTATGGCGTGACGCAGCCGGAGGGGCTGGCGTATTTCGAGATACATGAAGAAGCGGACAAGGCGCACCGGGCGGCTTGGCGCGGGTGGCTGGAAGAGCACGCGGATGGAAATGAGGAAGCCATTTTGGCAACAACGCACGAGGCGCTGGATGCGCTTTGGGGCGCGTTGGATGCGGTGCATTGCGAGACACAGGACGTAAGGATGTAACGAGATAAGGATGTAAGGAAACAGAAGGAATTAACGCAGAGGATACCGAGCGCGCCGAGAAGAGCTTCGAAAAAGCCCCCGAGTGGATGGGGGGCTTTTTGTTTTCAGGGGAATTGCGACGAGAGTTATGACGCCTGGGGAAATGGAGCGCAGCGAGCTGCGCCACTACCAAGGAAGAAAAAAGAAGGGCGAGCCAAATCCCGCCCTACAAAGGCACCAGAAACAGGGGCACGATGTATCGTGCCCGTACACAACCATACAGAATTGAGCGATGAAACGGTTACTCGTGGGAGCCGGAATCGCCGCTGCTACCTTCGCCGCTTGAGGAGACAGGGTTGCCTCCGCCGCCAGCGGCAGCTTTCTGCTGCTTTTCGCGAGCTTCGCGGATTAAGGCTTTGCGCGACAGGCGGACCTTGTTGCCCTCGATAGAGAGAACCTTGACGAGGACCTGGTCGCCGAGTTTCAGTTCATCCCGAACGTCGCGGATGCGATGCTCGGAGATTTCGCTAATGTGCAGGAGGCCGTCAGTGCCGGGGAAAAGCTCGACGAAAGCGCCGAACTCCGCGAGACGAACGACTTTGCCGAGATAGGTCTTGCCGATTTCGGCGCTGGCAGTGACGTCGCGAACCATCTGCAGAGCCGCATCGCCGCCGGCTCCGCTGGTGGAGAAAATGTGCACGGTGCCGTCTTCGAGGACGTCGATCTTGACGCCGGTGGCTTCGATGATGGACTTGATCTTCTTGCCGCCCGGCCCGATGAGGTCGCGGATTTTGTCCTGCGGGATTTTCAACTTGAAGAGGCGCGGAGCGTAGGCGGAAATCGTTGTGCGTGCCTCGCTCAGAGTCTTCTCCATGGTGTCGAGAATCTGGAGGCGGGCTTTTTTCGCCTGCGCGAGGGCTTCGCGCATCATGGCGATGGAGATGCCGAGGACCTTGATGTCCATCTGCAACGCAGTGATACCCGCGCGAGTGCCGGCAACTTTGAAGTCCATATCGCCGTAGTGGTCTTCGGCTCCGGCAATGTCCGTGAGGATGGAATATTTCTTGTCGTCTCCGACGACGAGACCCATGGCGATGCCCGCGCACGGGGCCTTCAGGGGCACGCCTGCGTCCATGAGGGCGAGCGAACCACCGCAGACGGTGGCCATCGAGGAAGAGCCGTTGGATTCCAAAATGTCCGAAACCAGACGCATGGCGTATGGAAAATCCGCTTCGGGAGGAAGCAGATTGAGAAGCGCGCGCTCTGCCAGGGCGCCGTGGCCGATTTCGCGGCGGCCGGGGCCACGCAGGAATTTGACTTCGCCGACGCTGAACGGCGGGAAGTTGTAGTGCAGCATGAAGCGCTTGAACTGGTCCTGCTCGAAGAGCAGATCAAGGCGCTGCATGTCTTCCTTGGTGCCGAGAGTTAAAGTGGCAAGCGCCTGGGTTTCGCCGCGGGTGAAGAGCGCGGAACCGTGAACGCGCGGCAGCAAACCCACTTCGCAAGTGATCAGGCGAATCTGGTCGAACGCGCGGCCATCCGGACGGCGGCGGGCGTTCAAAACATCGTTGCGGAAGATGTTTTCACGGAGACGCTCAAAGGCGCGCTTGGTCAACGTGCGCTTCTCGTCCATTTCCTTCTTGGGCTCTTCCGGAATGAGCTTGATGATCTCTTCCTTGAGAGCGTCGACGAGGTGATAGCTTTCCTTCTTGGGATGTTTTTCCGTGTTCAGCGCGTCGTGGAGGCGGTCACCGTATTTCTTCTGGAGATCCTTGTAGATGGCTTCGTCGAACAGGAGCGGCGCGACGACGACCTTCTTAGGTCTAATCTGTCCGTGCAGTTCCTTAATCGCAGCGACTATTTTCTTGATTTGCGCGTGGCCGAACTCGAGAGCGTCGGCGACGGCTTCTTCAGAAACCTCGAGCGCGCCGGATTCCACCATGACGATGGCTTCTTCGGTGCCGGCGATGATGATGTTCATCAAACTTTTCTTTTGGTCGGCGACGGTGGGATTGATCACCAACTGGCCGTCCACCAGGCCAACGCGGACGCAGGCGATGGGCTTCTCGAACGGCAGGTCGGAACAGTACGCCGCAGCCGACGCGCTGGTTACAGCGATGACGTCGGGATCATTCTCGCTGTCCGCGGAGAGCACCATGGAGACAACTTGCGTTTCGTTGCGCCAGGATTCCGGGAAGAGCGGGCGCATGGGGCGATCAATCAAGCGGGAGGTGAGAACTTCCTTTTCCGAGGGGCGGCCTTCGCGCTTGAAGAAGCCGCCGGGGATTTTTCCGGCGGAGTAAGTGTTCTCGCGGTAGTCTACGGTGAGGGGCAGGAAGTCGCGGTCATTGGCGGTAGAAGCCATGCAGGCCGTCGTGAGGACGACGGTGTCACCATAGCGCGCTACGATAGCGCCGTTGGCCTGTTTGGCAATCTTTCCAGTTTCGAGAGTCAGGGTACGGCCGCCGACTTCCACCGTGACGCGATGGGGTGCGGGAGTATGCGTGTTTTCAGACATGAATCATTTCCTTTGGCTCCGCTTCCGAGCGGAGCATGTTGAGGCGCGTTCGCAAGCAAACGGGCCTTGAGTTTACGTTGACCGCAGCGCGGCCATCCATGAGGAAGAGCAAGAGATGAGAATTGTCGTGCGACGAACGAAACGCGACGGACTACACCACGAGAATTTCCGGCACTAATCGAGCCGGATGCCTGACGACAGACTCCGTGTGGAATGTGTCAATTCGTGAGAACGCAGTGGATACCGTCCTGATTCCGATAGGAAGGCAGGACGATTACTTGCGCAGGCTAAGACGTTCAACAATCTCGCGGTACCGATCCGGGTCGCGACGGTTAAGATAGTCCAGCAAACGACGGCGCTTATTGACCATCATAATCAATCCGCGGCGCGATGCATGGTCTTTCACGTGAGACTTGAGATGCGACGTCAGATAGTTGATCCTCTCGCTGAGAAGCGCGATTTGCACTTCGGGCGAGCCCGTGTCCTTAACGTGGGTCCGGAATTGTTCGATCAACGCTGCTTTCGGTGCGCTCAAGTGCCCTTCCTCGTCGTCCCCTGAATTTTTTCCTCTTCTCTTCGACCCATTCAGGCTAACACAAACTCAACAAAGGTGTAAAGGAAAGTAAAGAACGGCGGGTGATCGAACATGGCGCGCAAGCGGGCCAATTTCATGTGAATGGACATGAAAGGCCGAGGTCAGCCCCGGGCAAGATTCTTAATTTGCTTGGCGAGTTTTTCAATTTCCTGTGCTTTTTTGACGACCGCTAGGGAAAGAGTGGAGGATGCGTCCGTCTTGTCGATTTGCTCCTTCAGCTCGGAGACCATTTCATAGAGTTTTGCGATGTCTGATCGGATCTCCATTTGGTTTGCCCGCGTGACGGCCCTTGGGTCGGGCCGACTGGGGTCCTCGATGCCCGTACTTTGGTTGGGATCTCTCCCGTTGGGATAAACCTTGGCTCTTGGCGCGGATCCCGAACCCGGCGATGGCGCTTGCAGGCCTGCGAGAAGAGGTTTTGCGGCAAAGACGCCGGCAACCCCAACCAATCCCGCTAACAAGTGACGTCTTGATTCCGGCATGAGTCACCTCCATGGAGCAGAATCCGGACGGATGCACCGCTCCTGGCTAATGCTTTCGCGATGGGAAAGTGCTTAATCCTACGTTTAACCCCTTTTTCGGGGTTTCGCAAGGCGCGAAATAAAGAGAGGGCGAGACGAGTCTTATCCTTAGCCGTCTGTTATGGTTGGACGAAATTCGATATTGCGCTGCGCTGGCAAATCCGGTTCAATGCTGGGGCACAGCGTAAGGGGGAAAATGATGAAAAAACAGTATGCATTCTTGGCGATGGGATGTCTGACGGTCGGTTTGATGGCAGCGCTGGGGTCCGCGCAGATGGACAAAGCTTCGCGGCCGAGTCCGGCGGCGAAGGCAGGCTGCGCGCTGGCCGACGGTAAAACGATCACCGTGGATTATTCCAGCCCGCGTGCCAAGGGGCGCAAGATTTTTGGCGGATTGGTACCCTATGGCGAAGTGTGGCGCGCTGGAGCGAATGAAGCCACGACTTTCGTTACCACTACTGACCTTATGGTCGGCGGCACGCACGTGCCAGCCGGCAACTACACCATTTTCGCGATTCCGAACAAAGACAAATGGGCTCTGGTTATCAGCAAGAAAACCGGTGAATGGGGCACGGCTTACCCAGGGCCATCAGAGGACTTGGCGCGAATCGACATGAAGGCGTCCGCGCTGCCCGCGGCGGTCGAGAACTTCACCATTGCGTTTGACAAGGCAGCGAACGGCTGCACGCTGCACATGGATTGGGAGACGACGCGGGCGTCCGTGGACATTTCGAAGATGTAACAGCGGGCGATTTCGAGAAGCAAAAAAGGTGCGTTCAGCATTCCAGCTGGCGCGCCTTTTTGGTTTATTGGCCGACCCGGCGCGGAACCGAAATCCTAGGAGCTTTGCTGAAGTCGGGCCATGCCGCGATCGACAAGCATCACCGCCCCAATGACCATAACCGTGGAAAGGAGCACGTTTAGCGTGACGGCCTCGCCGGCGAACAGCCAGCCAAGCAGGACGGCGACAATCGGATTGACGTACGTATGAGTGGCAACCAGCGTGGGAGAGTAGTGCTCGAGTAGCCAGTTGTAGGCCGTGAAGGCCACGACCGAGCCGAAGAGAATGAGGTACCCGAGCGCCAGCCACGAGCGCAAGGAAATGGATGCGAGCGAAAACCCGCGGTATTCCCCAACAGCGGTTCCGACAAGTAGCAGTTGGAAAGATCCGGCCAGCAAGGAAAGCGCCGACAAAAGAAGCGGATGCCCGGAGAGATGCGAACGCCTGGAATAGACAATCCCGACGGACCAGGAAAGTGCGCCCAAGGCGACCGCGAGCGAGCCGATAAACACGCCGGGGCCGGAATTCAGTGCGCTTCGGCCCATCAGCAGGCCGACGCCCCCAAACCCCAGGAGAATCCCGGCCAAAAGGGCGCCGTTCAAGCGCCATCGACGGGCAGCGGCAGCACTGAGCAGGAAAACCCAGATCGGTTCGCTGGCGATGAGCAGCGAGGCAAGGCCGGACGGCACTCTTTGCTCTGCCCAGTGCAGCGTGCCGTGGCCAATCAGAAAAAAGAAAAAACCGATGATGAGGCTGGCGCGGACTTGCGACCAGGTAGGCCGCAAGCGTTTCGCGAGGCACCAAACAAGAAGAATCGTGCCGGCGATCAAGTGGCGCAGGCCCGCGGTGTAGAGCGGAGGGATGGTCTCAACGGCGTAACGAATCGCGAGATACGTGGAACCCCAGATAAGGTAAATGGAGAGAAAGGCAAGAATGACAGCGGCGCGATTCAGCGTGGGGCGCGCGGAGGCAAGCGGCCCCGGGAGGTCTGCAACGACGGCGGTGGAGTCCGTGGACATGGTTTCACCCAAGAGCGGCGGTGCATGCGGGGGAAGTCTGAGGAAAGTCCCCATTGCTGTAATGCTCTATCGCTGCTATGCTCATTACATCAGGATAGCCGATCCGCTGTAACGAGTCAACTGGATTTAAAGCATTACTATGAAAGCGCTTCAAAACATCTTTTACGCGCATGGATTCGGCAAGGTTGCTCCCTGGGTTGATCTCGCAAACAGCGAGGAGTGGGACGGATTTGGCAAACGCACGGACCACTTGACTGACCCGGAGTGGCTGGCCGCATTTCTGAAGCATTGGAAGCTGGCACCTCTCTCGCATGGCAAATCTTCCCGCCTTCCACTGGCGAACCTGCGCAAGGTGCTGCGCCGCGCAGCGCAAGAGCTGGCCGCGGGGCACGCGTTGGACGCCGGCGAAATCGCCAAGCTGAATCATGTTCTGAACGTACCGGTGCGGCAGCGGCTCGTCCAGCGCCAAAATGGGTGCCGGGCACAGCTGGTTCCCGTGAAGAGGAATGGAAACTGGGCGCTCGCGCAGATCGCCGCTTCATTAACAGAACCGCTTGCGGGACAGGAAGCGAAGCGCGTACGAATCTGCGCCAATGTGGATTGCCGCTGGATTTTTCACGACCCGACAAAGGCCGGGACGAAGCGCTGGTGCAATGACCGCACCTGCGGCAACCGGGCACGAGTGCGCCGGGCACGGGCAGCGCGGAAATGAAACCGCTGACAGAGAAGTTCAGTTTTTTGCCAGGTGCGGGATCGAATGCGCTGTTCTGAGATCAGCTAGTTCTTGGCCGGACGAGCGCGAGAAACTCGTCGCGCGTCTGCTTGTTGTGTCGGAAAGCGCCGAGCATGGCGCTGGTGACGGCTTGGCCATGCTGTTTTTCCACGCCGCGCATCTGCATGCACAGGTGGCGGGCTTCGACGATTACACCGACGCCCTGAGGAGCGATTTTTTCCTGGATCGCTTCCGCGATCTGGCTGGTCATGCGTTCCTGAATCTGCAGCCGCCGCGCGAACATGTTGACCAGTCGCGCGATTTTGCTGAGGCCGAGAACGCGCTTCTCCGGCAGATAGGCCACATGAGCCTTGCCGAAGAACGGAAGGATATGGTGTTCGCAAAGACTGAAGAATTCGATATCCTTGACGATGACCATTTCATCGTAGGCCACGGCAAACGTGGCGCCGTTCAGCACGTGATCCAGATTCTGGTGATATCCGCTGGTTAAGAACTTCAGCGCTTTCTCAAAACGTTCCGGCGTCTTGCGCAGCCCCTCGCGATTCGGATCTTCGCCGACCAGCTTGATGATTTCGCGCATGTGGCAGGCGATTTTGCGCGCGTCGATCTCTTTGTTGTCATTCAACAGAATTTCTTCCGTTGGTTTGGTCACGGACGGTTCCCTTCCAGGTTGTCCCCGGCGTACTCGAAACTGTTGTTTCCGGTCTCTTCGACACGGATGCGTTCGAGTTTTGCCTTGGGGAAAGATTTCAGGCGCTGAAAAATCTCCAGGCACAAATTTTCCGTCGTGGGCACTTTGTCCCGGAACACCGGGACATCCTCGTTGAACGACTTGTGATCGAAATCCTCGAGCACCTGGCGCTCGACGAAGGCATCCAGTTCGGCAAGATTCGCGATCATGCCCGTGGCTGGGTCGACATCTCCGGACATGTTGACTTCCACGACGTAATTATGACCGTGGCCATGGGGATAGTTGCATTTCCCGAAGACACGAGAATTCTCCTCTTCGCTGAGCTGCGAAGTATGCAAGCGGTGCGAGGCCGAGAAGCGATATCGGCGGCCAAGCTCGATTTTAAGCGCTCCGCTCATGGCTTCCCTGTCCCATTCGCGCCGTTGCGGTAACAATCGGCGAAGAGGTCCGGTGATTCGTAGAGACGCACACGGTGCAGCCGGCCCTGCGTGATTTTCGGCTCGAGCAATTGCCAGATCACGCGCGCGATATTCTCGCACGTGGGAATCTGGCCGGCGAGCTCCGGCACTTCATAGTTCAGATGGCGGTGATCCATGCGTCGCATGATTTCGCGTTCGAGAATTTCCTTCAGTTCTTTCAGGTCTAGCACCATGCCGGTGACAGGATCCGGTTCGCCCTCGATGGTCACTTGCAGAGTGTAATTGTGACCGTGGCCATGGGGATTGTTGCACTTCCCAAAAATGCGGCGGTTTTCTTCGGCCGAAAGATTCGGGTTGTGGTACAGGTGCGAAGCCGAAAACTCGATTTTGCGCGTGAGGAGAACCATAGTGGTCAAATTATTTTATCGATTGGGGAGCGCCAATGGCGTACTCCCGGCCTTTCCATTCAATTCTTCCCTTGATGTGGCTCCGGTAAGAGGCCCAGAGCACACCTGTATACAAGACTGCCGCGGGTACATAATAAAAGATGAAGGAAAAAGGGAAATGGTTACGAACCAGCTCGAGGCCGTAGATGGTCTGGCGGCCGAGCATAAGCAAAATGCCGAAGAAAAGGATCAGCGGAAATTTTATTCCAATCAGGATGAGCAAGATCGGAATCCAAGGCAAGCTTGATTCGATCTCACGAATCGCTGCCCACGGCGTCCCGCCAACCAAGCGGTAAAGATTTTTCTTCCAACCCTGCCACATGGCGGCAAACGAGCGGTACATGCGCACGCGAACGATGCCTTTGCCGGAAGCGAACCAGATGCGCTGGCCCGCGGCCTTGACGCGCATTGCAATGGCGACGTCTTCGAGCACTTCGCCTGCGACGTCGGCATGGCCTCCGATTGCGTCGTAAACGTCGCGGCGGATCATGAGGAACTGGCCGTTCGCTGCAGCGGCAGGGGATTTCGGGTCATTTACATTGGGATAGGAAAACAGTTTCGCCAGCCGCAGGTAGATGTACGGGATCAGCACTTTCTCGTACCAATTTTCGGTGACTTGCTCCGGAGAAAAAGAAACCAAGGCGGCGTCGTGCTTTTGAGCGATTTGCAGCGCGCAGGCCGCCGAATTCGATTGGTGCTGAGCGTCAGCATCCGTGAAAAGAAGCCATGCGCTTTTGGCTTGCTGCACGCCGGTCCAAAGGGCGTGATTCTTGCCGACCCAGCCGTCCGGTAGCCCGTCCGCATGCAATAAGCGAACGTGCGGGTATTTGCAGATAAGGTCGCGTACAACGCCCGCGGTTCCATCGGTCGATTGATCATCCACGACCAGAATCTCCGAAATTTCCTGCTGGTGCGCCAACGATTCGATACCGGCGGCGATGACCGCCTCTTCATTCCGTGCCGGGACAATGGCGGAGACAGCAGGCAGCGAAGACGCCGGAAGGATGGCGCCGCGGGGTGAAGGGTTCTGTTCGCTGGCTGACATTCCCGTATTGGATGCGGACGAGGCGTTTCGCGACCCAGATTGATTGAGTTAGTATAACAGTTCGATGCCAATCCTCAGGAAATTAGCGGTATGGGGCGCTTTGAGTCTCGCCGCGCTCGTTTTGGTGCTGTTCGCAATGCCCAGCTACCGGCAAGGCGAAGCCTCGGTGGCGGGTAAGACGGCGCGCAACTTCCCGCTGGAAATCGCGGGTAAGCCGGGGCATCTGACCGATCTGCAAGGTAAAGTTGTGATCCTGAACTTCTGGGCGACCTGGTGCCTGCCTTGCGTTGAAGAGACTCCCGCCCTCAACCGCTTGCAGAAATATATCGAGTCGCGAAACGGTGTAATTCTCGGTGTGGCTGCCGACGAGGATCCCGCAGCTTACGAAAAATTCCTTCGCGACCAGAGCGTGGTCTTCCCGACTTACCGCGATCCCGCCACGAGGGAGAATCATTCTCCGATCGCGCAGGAGTACGGGACCTCCATGTACCCGGAGACATACATCATTGACCGCCACGGCAAAATCGCCCGCAAATTCATCGGCTTCCAGCACTGGGACTCGCCAGACATGCTGGCCTACTTTGATTCCCTCCTTGGGCAAACGTAAGAACGAAATTCAAGAAAAATATTACGGACAAACGCTGATGGTCCGCAGAGCAGCGCGTGGACATTCTTGTCAGTTACTCGTAGCGCAGGGCTTCGACGGGGTCAAGTTTGGCCGCCTGCATGGCGGGGAGCCAGCCGCTGATCACCCCGACGACGACAAGGATGGCGGTCGAAAGCATCATGGTAATGAACGAAAGGGTGAGGTGAATGTCCACTTTGCCGGAATCGTCTTCGTAGGCGGGTCCAAGGAACGGCAGTGTACCGATTGCGGAAGTGATGGCTGCAGAAAGCGCCATACCGATCACGCCGGCAGCGAGCGTCATGACCAGAGCTTCCAGCAGGAACTGCCAACGTATGTGAGATTTCTTCGCACCGAGCGCGCGCCGGAGACCGATTTCGCGGACGCGTTCCTCGACGGAGACGAGCATGATATTCATTACACCGACGCCGCCAATACCCAGAGTCAGCGCGCCAACAAAAAAGAGCAGCGCTTCGATCCCCAGCGTTATTCCCTCGTATATGGGCTTGAACTCTTCCCGGCCAAACATGGTGATGGCGCGCTTGTCATTCGGCGAAAAATGCTGGCGGTTGGCGATGGCGGCGCGGAACTGTTGCATGGCGTCGGCTTCAAAATTCGGCGCGACCGGCTCAAAGAGCATCACGCTGGCGTAGCGCGCGTCCCATAGATCGCCCGCTGTCGTATAAGGAATGAACACAGACTCATCGTCGCTGGTGAAATAATTGCTGTCGGAAAATTTCGTGTCCATGGAGCCGACGACGGTGAACTTGACGCCGTCGATTCGAACGGTTTCGCCGACGGCCGGAGTGCCGCTAAAAAGTTTTCTACGCAGGATGGCGCCGAGAAAAGCCACGCGGCGCCGCTCGGCAATATCTTCGGGAGAAATCCAGCGTCCTTCCATGGGGATTTCATTGCGCATTTCGCCGTATTCAGGATAGATGCCGCGGATGGCGGTGTCCGAAAGCCGTTCGTCGTGTGTAATGCCCTTCCACCGCACGGTTTCGCGAGTCACCCGCTTGACGAGCGGGGATTGCGCTTTCACCCAATCCGCATCCTCTTGTTCGAATCGCACCGCCTTGCCGGCGCGTTCGCCGCCCGCCTGTTCGCTGGTCGTTCCAGGCCAGCAAACCACGGCGCCCTTGCCGAAGACTTCGAAGGTGTACATAAGCACGCCGCGAAAGCCTGAGCCGTAACTGAGCAACAGTGTTACCGCCACAATGCCCCAGGCGATGCCGGTCATTGTCAGCAAGCTGCGGACGGGATTTCGTCCGAGCGCTGCCCAAGCTTCCTTGAAGATTTCGAGGAGCACCTAGCCTCCCGCCTCAAAGCGCAGTGCTTCAATGGGATCAACGGAAGCGGCGCGATTCGCCGGATAAAGAGCGGAAAGGACAGCAATCACACCGAGCAGAGATACGGAGAGCGCGCTCAGCTTCCAGCTTGCGAGCAGCCCTGCAAAGAAGAGTGGCATGGGCAACAGATTTACCAGCGCGCAAAAACCATAGGACAAAACCAGGCCCGTGCCGCCGCTTAAGCCCACGACAATGACGGTCTCCAGAAAAAACTGCTTCAGGATGGATTCGCGTGTCGCTCCCAGCGCCTTGCGCACGCCGATTTCGCGTGTCCGTTCGCGGACGGAGACGAGCATCACGTTCATCACGCCCAGGCCGCCCAGGAAAAGCGTGGCCACGCCGACCGCGCCCATGAACACTTCCATGCCCACGATGATCATACGGTTGGCTTCAGCGTTCTTGACGGTGTCCCAGATGCTGGCGGCTTCTTTGTCGCGCGGATCGAAATTATGCAGGCGGCCAAGCGAGCGGCGAATCTGTTTCACACAATCAGGATGCCTCTCCAGCGACCAGGGCGCGACCAGTAGACGGTCCACACTGTGCTCCACGGCCGGTGGCTTGTTTGGAAAATCGCGCCGCATGGAATTGAACGGGATGAAAACTTTCCGCACGTCCGCGCCATCGTAGCTGGAATTCTGTTCCTTCGGCTTCATGACGCCGATGACGGTATAAGGCGTCCCGTTCAGCGAGATCGTCTGGCCAAGAGCTTCGCGTTCGGCAAAAAGTTGCTTTTTCGCGTCGCTGCCGAGAAAGGCCACATTGCGGGCCTGAGCGTTGTCCTCTTCATTGTAGAAGCGTCCCTGGGCGACGGTGATGCTGCGAATCTCCGTGAACGGCGGCAGCGCGCCAACGACTTGCAGGTCTCCACTGTTGAATAAGCTGTGCACCCGGACGTGGTTACCCAGCTCCGGCATGACGTATTTGCAGGCAGGCGATTCCTTCGCTACTTGGATATAGTCTTCCTCCCTCCAGCGGATAAGGCGGCCAGAACGCGTTCCCCCAGCCTGCATGCTGGTGCGGCCAGCAAAAACGATCATGACGTCCTTGCCGAAAGTTTCCTGGTTATTCTGAATGCCCTTGCCCAATCCCTCGCCCGCTGCGACCATCACGGTGATGGAGATGATGCCCCAAGCGATGCCGAACATCGTCAGCATGGTTCGGCGCTTGTGGGCCCAAAGAGTGGCCAGCGTGTCCCGCAGTAAGTCCTGGAATGACATGGCGCCCCGCCCGTCGATTTAACTATTGCAGAACGACTTGTTGCTTCTCGTTGAGGCCGTCGAGGATTTCCGTCTTCACGCCGTTCGAAATGCCGAGTTTCACGCTGAGTTTCTTCTTGCCGTTTTCGGCCTTGGCGTCGGGGATCTCGACGGAAGCTTTGCGCTCTTTGTCGTAGATCAGCGCGGCTTCCGGAATCATCAGGACGTTCTTCTTTTCCTCAAGAAGAATTTCAGCGTTGGCGCTCATGTTGGCTTTGAGCTCGCCGCCGGGATTGGAAATCGAGACGCGCACTTCGAAAGTAGTGACGTTGTCTTTCTCTTTGCCCAGCGGAGAAATTTTTGTGACCTTGCCGGTGAATTTCTTGTCCTTGAACGACTCCACGACGATGCGGGCGGGCTGGCTCAGAAAGACTTTGCCGATGTCGGCTTCATCGACTTTACCCTGGACGTAAACTTCGCTGACGTCGCCGAGCGTCATGATCAAGGTAGCCTGAGAGCCGAGCACTAGAATGGAGCTTACCGCGTCGCCGATATTCACATCGCGCGAAAGCACGAGCCCCTCGATCGGGCTCACGATCGTGGAGTTGCGCAGATCTTCCTGCGCGTTTTCCAGCGAAGCTCTGGCTTGCGCCACCTGCGCTTCGCATTTGGCGATCTCCGCCTTGGATACGGCCAGGTTGCGCTGCGCGCTGACCTGCTTGTTGAGCGCCAGCTGATAATTTTTCTCTGAGTCCTCGACCAGGCTCTTGGACATCACGCCGTCTTTGTACATTTGTTCGGCGCGCTCCATGTTGAGTTTCAGGAAGGGCACGTCCGGCCCTTCGGCATCGACCTTGTTGCGCTCCAGTGTGGCTTTGGAAGAGTCCAGCGCCGCTTCGGCAGCTTGCAAGTTCGCGTGATAAGCGCGCTCGGCGGCTTCGAGCTGAATTTTATCCAGTTCCGCAAGCAGCTGGCCCTGCTTCACGCGATCGCCGTAATCCACGTAAAGTTTTTTCACAATCCCGCTGGCTTTGGATTTGGTCTCCACTTTGGAAAGCGGCTGGATTTTGCCCGTAGCTACCACCACGCGCGCCAAGTCGCCGCGCTCCACAGAAGCAATTTTGGAAGGGTCAATGGTGCGGCTCGGGCTGAGCGCCGCCTTGACGCCGTATCCGCCTCCTCCGAACACCACCACCGCGATCGCACCCCACATGATGCGGCGTCGTTTCTTGCCGTTTTTGCCGTTCTTTCCGTTTCCTAAAGCATTGCCATTGCTGGACATGCCCGACCCCCGCTGTTTAAGTCTCGCTGCTACAAGTAAATACGCAGATTTGTGAGAAATAGTTCCCTCATCCTGTCTGGATAGACGATCGGCGAGGCTTTCGGTCAGGTCCGTACGACGGCGGAAGGCACGAAGTTTGACGATATTCGCGGGACGACCTATGATTCCGCGCACAGGTCCTCTCGATGGTTGGCAAGACATTCGCGCACTACGTCGTGCTGGAAAAAGCAGGTGCCGGCGGTATGGGCGTGGTTTTTCGCGCGCGGGACGAAACGCTGCACCGCGACGTAGCCCTCAAGCTGCCTTCGACAAACACGCTCACGGATGGGGAGTCTCGCAAGCAGATTCTGCGCGAAGCGCGCGCCGCGTCGGCTCTGAATCATGCCCATATCTGCACGATTTATGAAGTGGGCGAGGTGGATGGCCAGCCATACATTGCCATGGAGTACATCGCCGGCGAAACGCTGAGCCGGCGCATCCCGCCCAACGGACTGCCCACAGAACTGGTGCTTGACCTTGGTGCGCAAGTTGCCGACGCCATGGATCACGCCCATTCGCAGGGAATTCTCCATCGGGACTTGAAGTCGGCAAACGTTCGTATGACTTCGTCGGGCCAACTGAAGGTGCTGGACTTCGGCCTGGCGATGAGCATTAAGGAGGCATCGTTCGAAGGGGTCACGCATTCGACGAGCCTGGATTCAGGGAGCGTGGCCGGAACCTTAGCCTACGTTGCGCCGGAGTTGCTCCAGGGGAAGCCCCCGGATGTTCGCACCGACATATGGTCATTAGGAGTGCTGCTTTACGAAATGGCCGCCGGCGCATTTCCCTTCCAGGGACGCACCGGATTCGAATTGACGACGGCGATCTTGCGGGAGTCACCGGCGGCATTGCCAACGCATGTGACGCCGGGACTCCGCGCAGTAATCATGCACTGCCTGGCCAAGGACCCGGGGAATCGCTACCAGCGCGCAAGCGAAATCCGCGCGGCACTGGAAGCCCTGCAATCGGACACCGGCGTTACTCCGCGAGCAGCAGCCCCGCCCGAGGGAAAGTCCGCGGTACGTTACCTGCTATCAAGTGCCGGCCTGCTCGCCGCAGTGGTGGTTCTCCTCTTCGTGTACAGCCGCTTCAGCAAGCCCGGTGGCGGGATGCAGACCGGCGGCAAGCTGCGGCTCTTCCTTTCGACCGAGGGAAATCTCAGCGGGCCCGCGCTTTCGCCGGACGGGAAAATGCTTGCGTATGTTCAGGAGAGCGACAATAAGCAAGACCTGTACGTCAGCCGTCTCTCCGGCGGCGAGCATGTACGCCTCACCAACGACGGCGCTTCGAAGGACGATCCGCAATTCTCACCAGACGGAGAGAAGATCGCGTTTGTCAGGCACGCGGGCAACTCCAACCAGCCGGAGCTCTGCGTGATTCCGGCATTAGGAGGCAACATCATGCCTGTGGTGTCTTGGGCGGAGAGTCCTTCGTGGTCCCCGGACGGCAGCAGGCTTGCCTTCGTCGTGAGGAAACCCGGAGAGACGGAAGCGCTGGCCACGGCTCCCGCCGATGGTTCGGACACGCGCATTATTTTGAAAGGCGATGACGTCTATCCGTTTTTCGGGCGGGCTTCCTGGTCTCCTGACGGCAACCTTCTGGCGGCTTCCCGAAGCCGCGGAGGGATGAATCGGGAGATCTGGACGGTATCGGCACAAGGAGGAAGTCCGGCCCGCTTGACGCAAGATGCGCAGGGCGTATTGAGCGATTCCCCTATTTTTGCTCCGGACGGCCGCGGCATTATCCACCGTTCGAATCGCGGCGGTGCATCGAACCTCTGGTGGCAACCCCTGGATGCCAAGCCGCCCGTGCAGTTGACGAGCGGCCCCGGTCCGGACACCTATCCCAGCGTCGCGCGAAACGGCACCATCGCCTTTCTCAGTTCCCGCTCCCGGTATTCGTTGGTTCTCTACTCGCTGTCGGATGGTGCAGAGGCGACGCTTCTCACCGATTCTTCACGCTTGTGGGCTCCGGCTTTTTCCTACGACGCCAAGGAAATTGTCTACTCGCGCGATCAGCCTGACGGCTCGTGGCATCTGTGGATCATTCCCGCTGAGGGCGGGCAGGCGCGCCAAATCACTTCCGGGAAAACTCCTGAAATCTATCCTCGCTTCGCGCCAGATGGCGCTACGATCTTCTTCAATACCTGGGGAAACGAACCTCTGGGCATCTGGCGTGTTCCCACCAATGGTGGCCCGGCGCGGCCTGTGACTTCAACGAGTGCCGGCAGCGCCGCGTATGGCGACGTGTCCCCGGACGGCCGCTTGATTGTGTTCGCGCGCACAGAGAACAAAACCTCGCGTCTCTATGTCGCACCATCGGACGGCACGGGCGAAGTTCGCCGCGTCATGGAAGCTCCTGGTACGGTTCCGCGGTGGTCTCCGAACGGGCAATGGATCAGCTTCAGTCCCAACCGTAGTTTTTCCAGCGGTGTTTTCATCGTCCATCCCGATGGCACCGGTCTCCGGCAACTCACGCAGACCGGCGGCTGGGCCGTGTGGTGGCCCGTCGGAGAGCACATCGGTTTTCAGGTCGTGGGTCCGGATGGAAACCAGCAGATTCAAGTTTACGATCTGGAGTCCGGAGAAACGCGCACGCTCTCCAATCTGCATTTTGTGGGAACGAATTTCCCTTTCGACGTTTCGCGTGACGGGAAAAAGCTCATCACCACGAACTTCCGGCACATCTCCGACGAGATTTGGCTGCTCGAACCGGCCCAGAAAAAGTGAATTGCTAACAGAAAGGGCCAGGCCAAAAAAAAATTGAGGGCGCAACCGGTGTTTAGCCTGTTGCGCCCTCTAACTGAGCCGTAAAGTTTCTAACCTTCTCGATTTCGCCCGGCAGCACAAACGCCGTGAGGCAATTGCGCCCTCCAACCCGGTCCGTCAGGACTTTTCGCTTTCCGGTTCCATCTCGCGGCCCAACTCGCTGTTACGCTTGCTGTGCCCCTTCGACGAAACCGTTAAGTTCCAAGCCTTTCCGAACCAACCTGGCGGCGTGACCGCTGTTAAGCTAGTCGCGCCTTCCACGCGAAACCGTTAAGGCTTCGAGCTTCGCGATTCAATCTCGCGGCGCAGCGGATGTTTAATCTTGCTGCGCCCTCTAAATTGATCCGTAAAGTTCTTAAGCTTCCCGGTTCAATCTGAAACGCAAGTTAATCCTTCCCGTTTTCGCCGTCAATCAAATTCTGCTCGAACACTTGTGCAAATCTGTGGACGGGTGTGCAAAAACGCCGGCGCGCAGTTCGCGCAATCCACACCGACTGTTCTGAAAACCGCTACTCGTCCTTTTTTCCGCTCGCTGAGAGCACTTGGTAATGGCGCATTTCTTCAATGTCCTTCACATAGGGCCGCACCGAAGCGAAGAATGATTTGAATTCGGCGCTGGCCCGAAACCCCTTCAAATGCCCTTCCTCGGAGTCCCACTCAATTCGCAGGACGTAATAAGCTGGATCTTCCGAGCAGTGGGACAACTCGTACGCCAAACAATGGCGGGAAGCTTTGAGAGATTCTCCTGCTTTCTCATAATCCTTCTCAAAAGTGCTGCGCCGCTGTTCGTCTATTTTGTAGCGCGTGTATTCAACGATCATGACTGCCTTCCTGGGTTTCTTTGTAAAACTCGACCGCTCGCGGAACATAAGGCGCGAATCAGCCGCGAGAAGCTCGCCCCCACAATCCGTCGGGTTGAGTTATTCTTTGTCGACTCAAACTCTTTGACATAGGCGTGCAGCCAAGTCCAGTACGCACAATTTTGTAACCGGAGTCTGCTATGCGGCTCTCAGAGTGTCCGGTCAGGCCGGCGATCGACGTAATCGAAGGCAAATGGAAGCCCATCCTCGTCAACGCATTGAAATCGCGGCCCCTGCGCTTCGGGCAATTGCAGCGGCATGTTCCGGAGGCAACAAGAAAGGTGCTTACCGAGCAGCTGCGGGAGCTGGAAGAGGACCAAATTGTTTCTCGGAGAACCTTTGGACATGCCTGGGAGGGCGTGGAATACGAACTTACCCGTTACGGACAAACTCTGGTCCCCGTCTTGATCCTCATGGCGAAGTGGGGCAGGAAACACAAAAAACTCATGGGCCCAAAGAGAACTCTGGACTGACTAGTTGCAGCGTTTGCCCTAAAGGTGCGATCAGGAATTCTTGCCTCCCAAAGCAATAGAAAACCCTATTGCACCTGGCCGCCCCCCGGAGTACCGTGCCTCCGTCAAAACAGAGACTCTGTTTGACATCCGACCCGCTCACGGATTTCCCACGCAATATAAAAATGTGCCTAACCCGCCGGTGAATGCCGGCACGGCTTGGGTGTTGGCAGTCAACGGCTCGAACGATCGCCGCTGGTTACCGCCGCGCCCGCGTCGGCCACACTTACTCTAGCCGGATGAAAGGAGAACGTTCAAATGAACGCGAAGAAGAACTCGACGATTGCGATCTGCTTGGTGGCAATTTTAGCTCTCAGCCCTGTTTTCAGTTTTGCTCAGGCGGCTACCACGTTCAGCGGCGAAGCCGTGGCTTTACATGCAAGCGCGGTAGGGATTTCACTCGCGCTAGCTGATACGGGAGCGCTTCCGTCAAGCGGCGGGAGCGTGAGAACATCTCTGGCAAGTCTCAATGTCTTGGGATTGGCCTCGGCTGACGCGTTGAAAAGTACTACGTCTGGCAGTGGCACCAGCAGTCAGTCGGAATCGTCGGTCGCTGACCTGAGCCTGTTGGGCGGCTTGGTTGCAGCCGATGTGGTGAAATCGAACTCCAGCGCCACTTGCAGCGGTGGACAAGCCACCGTCACCGGGAATGCTGAGGTCGTCGGCCTGGTTGCCGCAGGCCAATCAGTCCTGGTTTCCAATCCGAACCTTGCCATCTCGTTGCCAGGCGGCATTAGCCTCATCGTCAACGAGCAGACCAGCTCACCAAGCGGAAATACCGGCTCCATCACAGTCAATGCGCTGCACGTCAAGGGACCAAGCATCGACATCGTCGTCGCTTCCGCCCAGTCCGGAATCACGTGTTCGTGACGACAGCCGCTAGCGTCAAACCCTTTCTCAGCAACGGCCAATCTCACTCGCGCCATTTCGGTGAGTGGCTTGGGCGCTCTGATTCCTCAGGATCGGAGCGCCAAGCCGGTCACAGACTCCGGTCCTGAGAAGCCGGGCCGCAGCGAGTGGACCATTGCTGCACAAAGATTGCCCTTCCGCCTGACCTGATCTCGCTAGAGCGATGCCTTCCGCAGGCGAAGCGCGTTTGCGATGACGGAGACGGAACTGAAGCTCATCGCTGCGCTGGCGATCATGGGGCTCAGCAGCCAGCCGAAAAACGGATAGAAAACGCCGGCGGCGATGGGAATTCCGATCACATTGTAGAGAAATGCGAAGGCCAGGTTTTGTTTGATGTTACGAATGGTGGCGCGGCTCAGTTTGCGCGCGCGAACGATGCCGCGAAGATCACCCTTCACCAAGGTGATGCCCGCGTTTTCGATCGCAACGTCCGTGCCGGTGCCCATGGCGATTCCGACGTCGGCTGCAGCCAGCGCTGGAGCGTCGTTGATGCCGTCGCCCGCCATCGCCACGATGCGGCCCTCTTTTTTCAGTCGCTCGACAATCTCTTTTTTCTGGTTCGGGAGCACGCCTGCATGAGCATCGTCCAATCCAAGTGCTCGCGCAACTGCAGTCGCTGCTTCGAGACGATCGCCAGACAGCATCACAACTCGGACGCCATCAGATTGCAGACTTTTGACCGCTTCAAGCGCATGCTGCTTGATCTGGTCTGCCAGGGCTACGAAACCGGCTACCTTGCCGTCCACGGCAATGAAGACCAGCGTGAGAGTTTTGTCGACCGCGAAGACCGAGCCGTCAAATTGGTCTGATGGCCTGTCCACACCTAAACTCCCCAAGTATTCCTGTGAGCCAACCGCGACAGCCCGTCCGTTCACGCGACCTTGCACGCCCAACCCACCGGCCGAGTGGAATGCTTCAGACTCCGCGAGAACAACGTGCTGCTCTCTTGCTGCAGCTAGAATCGCGGCCGCAAGCGGATGCTCACTTGCGCGCTCCACACTTGCCGCAAGGCCTAGAAGTTCCCCGTCATCCAACCCCGAACTCGGAGAAGTCCATACCCGGACAACTCGGGGCTTGCCTTCGGTGAGCGTGCCCGTCTTATCCACGACCAGCGTGTCGACTCTGGCCAGTGTTTCAAGCGCTTCGGCGTTGCGTACCAGCACACCCGCATGCGCGCCGCGGCCAACAGCAACCATAATGGACATCGGGGTCGCAAGGCCAAGCGCGCAAGGGCACGCGATGATCAGCACAGACACGGCCGCCACCAGCGCGTGCGCAAAATGCGGTTCCGGCCCAAACAGTATCCAGCCCGCAAAAGAGAGGATCGCCACCACAATCACTGCAGGCACAAAGTAGGCCGCAACGCGGTCGGCAAGACGCTGCATCGGCGCGCGGCTGCGCTGGGCCTCGCTGACGAGTCTTACTATCTGCGCGAGCATCGTTTCGCCGCCCACGCGCTCCGCTTCCATAATGAAACTGCCGCTGGTGTTGAGCGTTCCGCCGGTGACTCTGTCCCCCGCGCTTTTTTCGACTGGCATTGGTTCGCCAGTCACCATGGATTCATCGATGGCGCTCGCGCCCTCGCGTATCGTGCCGTCCACCGGGATGCGCTCGCCCGGGCGTGCACGAAGTTTGTCGCCGCCTTTTACTTGATCGAGCGGGACATCCCTCTCTGTGCCATCTGCTGCAAGCAAGTGAGCCTGCTGCGGCGCGAGATTCAACAGCGCACGAATGGCGCCGCTGGTGCGCTGCCGGGCGCGCAATTCCAGGACTTGTCCGAGGAGAACGAGAGTGGTGATCACCGCCGCGGCTTCGAAATAAACGGGTGCACCACCATCCATTTCACGAAAAGAGTCCGGAAAGATTTGCGGGAAGAAAGTGGAAACGACGCTGTCGACATACGCGGCGCCGGTGCCCAGCCCAATCAGCGTAAACATGTTTGGGCTGCGATGGACGACCGAGGACCAGAAGCGTTCAAAAAAAGGCCATCCGCCCCAGAGAACAACCGGCGTAGCAAGAAAGAACTCGATCGCATTTCGAGCCGTGGGCGTCAGATGGAGACCGATCAATTCGCCCAGCATGGAAAGGATCAGAAGTGGAAGAGACAACACCGCGCTGATCCAGAAACGCAGCAGCATGGACTCGTACTCGGGGTCGGCTTCCACCTCCGCGAAAACGTCCATCGGCTCGAGGGCCATGCCGCAAATGGGGCAGCTTCCTGGACCCACCTGAATGATCTGCGGATGCATCGGACAGGTGTAACGAATTTTTTCCCTGTCAGCCGTCGTGTGCGATGCGATCGCTCCCGAGTGTTGCACCGCGCCGTGTTGCGCAGGCATGGAAACGTCGTCCATTCCCGCGGTTCCGCCGGGTGCCACGAGAAACTTCTCCGGCTCGCTGGAAAATCGTTCCGCGCAGCGCTTCGAGCAGAAGTAGTACGTTTTTCCCGCATGCTCGATTTTGGCAGCGGCCTTTTCCGGAACAACGGTCATTCCGCAGACGGGATCCTTGAGTTGAGGCGGCGTGGTTAAGATCGTCAGGCTTGAAACTGGAGGCTTGGACCCAGGCAAGGAGTCAGACATGTCATTATGTTAGATGAATTCCGGTTACATGCGGATATGTCTTGAATTCCATGGCGGCTGCTATAATGCCGCCATGACCCTCGTGGAAGTTACCTACGAATTGCAGTCACCCCTGACGGAACAACAATTGCGCCATCTCGGCGAATTCGCGAACACTTATGGCTTGCGGCGATTCCGCATCGACGAATCGAAGAAACAGTTGTCGTTCGAATATGACGCCTCGCGTCTGCGCGAGACGCAAGTGGCACATGTGCTCGGCCGGGCGCGCATCGCTGTCGCCCACAGAGTGAATTAGCTCGACCTTGAATGCACGGCTTCCGCCAATGTTACGTACGAACGAGACCGCCTAAGTACTTACTTATGTTTACGTTAGCTCTATGGAAGGGCCATGCGGATGCGCCCTATTCGCACTGCGGTTTCAATTCGGAACTGCCTCCATTCTGAAAATCGCAAGCACCATGTGTTCATCGCATTGAACGCGTCCTTGCCACTTGGTTCCAGGACTCAGGTAACAGAATTTTCGAACTTCCAAGGCTATCGGTTTTTTTCTCCGTTCTCGACAGAATGACTTCGATGCGCGGGCTCTTTGGCAAAACCAAATCCTGGCGAACGCTCTGGAGGATGTGCCTCCTGGGAATTGCGTTCCTGGCCTGCTCGCTCACGCTGCTCGCGGACACGCCGGGATTGCTGCGGAGAGTCCCTGCAGGAGGCTGCTTTTGCCGCTGTGAGGTATCGCATCTGCGAGGCGGCTGCGTAAAGCTGTGTGATTCAAAACGATTTGCCTCACGCTGGTGGGCAATCAAGTGCATAAAGCCCCTCATGCGTAGGCCTCCCGGCAACTCAAATGCTGGTCCGAGATTCCCGCATCCCGGCCGCGCCGAGCACGCGCAACTCCGTCAGTAGTTGCGTGCTTGAGCTTCCACTTGCAAAATGAAATGTTCCGATTGGAACCTGGAACTACTTGCTCTGCCGGCGGGAATTCTAGTGAGCTTCGGCTTCAACAGGCGTCCGCGCCGCGTGCCCGGTGGCTGAATTTGCTTCGCCCAATAGCTCAGCCAAAATTTGGGGGATCTCGAAGACGGCGAGATTGTTCTGAGCTGCTACATTGCCTCGAAATCTGACGAGCGCCGCGGGATCGAGCATCCGCTTCACTCCTTCGACTACATCTTCGAAACTCTTCAATACAATTCCGACGCTCTTTTCTTTTACCCACTCGGCGTTGTAGCGCTCCTGAGGGAGCGTCCAGGCGTTACATTCGATCAAAACAGGGAGTTTGCGGACCATGGCTTCCGCAATGCTTCCAGGGCCGGGCTTGCCGACCAGAAAATCCGCTGCACGCATCAGCCGATGAACCTCCTTCGTGAAGCCAACGATATACACCGGCATTTTCCAATGGCGAGCGCGCAATTTCTCCGCCAGCTCTTCGTTTCGCCCGCAAATCAGAATCACTTGCAGCGGCAATCCGGCGGAATCCAGTTTTTCCGTAATGTCGTACATCACTTTGGAACCGTGGCCGCCGAAGAGCACAATGGCCGTCGGCAGATCTTCCCGCAGCCCCATTTCTCGGCGCAGAGCAATTGGATCGGAATTGTCTTCGACGTAAAAATCAGGGCGCAAAATCATCCCCGAAGTCAGAAAAACATGAGCATCATCATGGCCCATTGCTCGTGCTTGTTCGGCGGCTTTTTCCGTGCCAGCGATTACGTATTGCTCCTTGACCGGCTCAATCCAGAATCGCGGCGGGAAATCAGCCAGGTCCGTGATGATGGTAACAAACGGGCGGCCGGGATAAACCCTGTTCCAGCTTTCGCAGACTTGCCGGTTGAAATGGGGGATTACGGAAATGAGTAGGTCCGCAGGCTTACCGCGCCAAAATCGTTCGAGCAGATTCACCAACGGCCTGTGAAAGATGCGGATTGTCGTTTGGAGAATACGCAGGAGATACGTGCTGCCCAGAGTCCAACCATTTTGCAGCAGGATGTTGTACTGCTGCTGGATGCGAATGCCGGTGAGTTTGCGCAAAATATCCAACCGGTCCGTCAGGTCCTGGAACTGGATGAGTTCGACCTGCCAGTCGCGGTGTTGCTGGGAAATTACAGTTTGTAAAGCCACTGCAGCGTTGCGATGTCCTCCTCCGCCATCATGGAAGACGACGTGAATTTTTTTCATTGGCAGGATTGTGCCACAAACCGAAGGTATTTGGGGAGAGCACGCTCCATGCCATGTGGATAAGCTCGTAACTGACTTGTGTTCAATGAGTTCCATGGGCACATTCACACAGATTTCGCGACCTCTTTACAGGCTGTTCATATCGAGGGAAGAACATTGCACCATGCGCTGCGACCTTCATGTTCACTCGATCGCATCCGGAATGTTCAACGCTCCCGGGCTGAATCGCATTTGCCGGGAGTGCTACACCGACCCCGCGGAAGTCTACGAACGGCTGAAGCGGATGGGCATGTCCATTGTCACCCTGACCGACCATGACTCCATTGACGGCGCGGAGCCCTTGCGGCAGCACGCCGACTTTTTCCTGAGCGAAGAGGTGACCGTCCGAATGCCCAGCGGTACCGAGATGCACATGGGCGTTTATGGCATCACGGAACGCGACCATGCTGAAATTCAGCGCCGTAGAAACGATTTTATAGCGCTACTGATGTACCTCACCGAGCGTAAACTTTTCTTCAGTGCCAATCACGTTTTCTCCGGGTTGACGGGCAGGCGCGAAGCGGAAGATTTCCATTGGTTTGAGTCGTATGTACCGGCGTTTGAAACGCGCAACGGGCAGATGTGGCCGAAGTCCAACGAGAGCGCCGCGCGATTGGCGGCGCGTCTGGGAAAAATCGCGATTGCGGGCAGCGATTCGCACACCATCGCCGGCGTCGGACTTACGTTTACGGAAGTGCGGGGGGCGCGAACGGTAGACGAATTTTTCGTCGGACTCAGGACGGGACATGGACGAATCCACGGCGCGCACGGGAGCTGCGGCAAACTGACGGCCGATGTTTTCAGCATCGTGCGGTCACTCTTCTGGGACAAGCCGTGGACGCTGGCAATGTCGCCACTGGCGGTGCTGGTGCCAGCTTTCACCGCGGGGCACTGGTTGAACGAAATTCGTTTCTGCCGGAAATGGTCGTCCGCAATTGAGCGCGGCGAGAAGCGCAAACGGATGCTCTGGGATTTGGATTCGAGCTTCGAGGCCAACTGGGCAAGTTGAGGTGCGCAGTGCGCAAGTCTTCTAATTCGTCGCCGCATCCAAAAAGAAAAACACTTCACGCGCGTGCAATTTGCTTGCGAGAAATCTTTCACGCCTATACGTGCATCTTTCTTATTGAAAGCGCATGCCTGTTTCCGGCCGTGTGGATGAGGTGAGGCCATGGCAGTCGCACGCAACCTCTGGGGATACATCGACCGGCGCGATCACCGGCTGATGCGGCGGATGAACCGCTGGCGCGCGCCGCGCTGGATCCGCATCTGGATGATCGCCGCGACACGCATGGGCGATGGCTGGATCTGGTACGGCCTGGGGCTGATGCTGCTGGCCTATGGAGGACCCCAGCGTTTTTCGGCCATTGGGGCGGCCGGATCGGCAGCGGTCTTGGGTATTTTTGTTTTCAAGGCGCTGAAAAGGCTGAGCCAGCGACCGAGGCCTTGCCAGATCGAACCGCACTGCTGGTCAAAGGTGCTGCCACCAGACAAGTTTTCGTTTCCCTCGGGCCACACGATGACCGCGTTCTCGATCGCGCTCGTGGTCAGCTATTTCTATCCTTCGCTCGAAGGCATGCTCTTTTTCCTGGCGCTGAGCATTGCGGTGTCCCGCATCGTGCTGGGTATGCACTTTCTAAGCGATGTCCTGGCCGGCGTGGTCATGGGCGTCGCATTGGGTTGCGTTTCGATCACGGCTTTCGCTTCTTTGGGACTCATCTAACGGCCACACGTATTTCTATCCTAGGCTTCCTCTTGAACTGCGTTTTCGGCGAAGAATTCAAAGCCAGCGAAACAATTCATCACCCTGCGATCGTATGAAGACCCAGGCCTGGACGGAATCGCGGTATATTGATGCAGATGGCCGAAGCCGCCCAAGCCTCTACCAGCGTTCGGAGCCCTCAGCAATCTCATTCCTATCTGGTCTTTCTGCTTCAAGTTTCACGGCCCGGGCTGTGGAGCACGACGAGCCTCTTTTATTTAATGCCCTTGGGACATGCGGACAACTTCCATTCCGGAAAACTCTTGCTCGGATTGGTTTTCGTGCTGTTTCCGCTCGGGTTTTTGCTTTACGGCGTAAATGACATCGTCGACGCGGAGAACGATTCGCTGAACCCGCGCAAGGGTACGTTCATGTTCGGTTCACGCGGCGCGCAGGAACAACTGGCTGCTTTGAAATGGCAGATAGCCGCGGTGCAAGTCCCGTTCGTGGCGGCATTCTATTATCTTATCGGGCCGCGCATTTTGTGGTGGTACGCCGTACTTCTGCTGGCTGTCGGACTCTACAATGCTCCAAGGTTCGGATGGAAAGGACGTCCTCCCTTTGACGTGCTGATTCAAGCGAGCTACTTGCTCGTTTTTGTGTTGAGCAGTTGGTTGAACAATGTTCCACAACTGCCCAGGCAGACTTTTTTGTTTGGCGCGCTGTTTGCGATGCACTCGCATATTTTTGGCGAAGTAATGGACATCGAGCCCGACCGGTTGGCCGGCCGGCGAACAACGGCGACCGTGATTGGGAGAGTGCGCGCCAAATTCTTGATTGCTGTGTTTCTGCTCGTTGAAACTGCCTTAGTGCAATTCTATTTTCGAGACTGGATCATCACGGGTTTCCTCGCCATCGGCGCTCTCTGGTTCTTGACCGATGCAACTTTGCTGTGGAAAGAGCGGGCTTATAGTCCCAGAGAAATGCGCCTGTTCTTGTGGGGCTGGAACGCCGCCGCGCTGCTGGGAATGTTCTGGGATTGGACCAGCGGCACACTGACGCACGTCGTTCCCACCTCAGGACTTCTGTTGTGAAGCGAAAATGCCCGCTTGAAATCAGCGTGGAAACTCTTGAAGCAGGGATGGTTGCGGAACGCGGCGGCGCGGACCGCATCGAACTCTGCGAGGATCTGTCCGTCGGTGGAGTTACGCCGCGTGCGGAACTGCTTTGCGCGGTTAGATCGCAAGTTCGCATTCCAATCTTCTCCATGATCCGGCCGCGCGCGGGAGACTTCGTCTATTCGGGCGCGGAATTTTCAGAGATGCGGCGCTCGGTCGCTGAGGCCAAAGAATCCGGAATGGATGGCCTCGTGCTGGGCGTCTTGACGAAAGACCATCGCGTCGACATTGAGCGCACGCGGGAACTCGTCGAGTTTGCCCGGCCATTGCCGGTGACGTATCACCGTGCATCCGACGAAACAGGTGATCTCCACCAGGCGCTCGAAGATGTGATCGCGACTGGCGCCAAAAGAATCCTAACCTCAGGCGGCGCGAAAAGTGCGCTGGAGGGAGCCGCCGTGCTCGCCGAACTTATCGAAGCTGCCGTGGAACGGATCGTCATTGTCCCCGGCGCAGGAATCAGCGCCGCGAATATCGCGGAAGTTGTTCGGCGAACAAGAGCACTCGAGTTTCACTCCGGACTGAGCGCGGCTCTTCCCTATGGCAGCACCGAGTACAAAAAGTTTGAAGACGAGGTACGCAAGCTGGTAGAGCAGCTCGCGCAAGCCTGCACCTCGCGCTGAAGGTCCCTTCTTGTGGTGAGTATCCGTTTCCCCGTTCCCTGCGCGCAGCCAAGGGTTTAGGATCGGTTGAAGGAATTTTGGTCCTGAAAGCGAAGCTGCGGCAGCCCAGGCTGCCGCAGCTTGCACTGATCGCAATTTGGCCTGAAAACATTATAGATCCCCTCTTGCCGCCTATTGTCATCGACGAGTCTGCTGACAATTAAGCATCCCGGACGAATCACCGGCCACTCGGAAGTAATCCAGACGCTTGATTAATGCGGTGATCGGAAACTTGCGGTTGGGACGGGACTTGTCGGGCATGGTTAATGCCCTAGACATGGACTAGCGCCTTCCCCTGTTGTGGGCGTACAACCAGCCTGCGCCGTCGCATTGGCCGCAACGAGTTGTTCCTGTGCTCCCTGTGCCTGCACACGGTGCACACTGTTTCCAATCGTCAGCGTTGAGTGCGCTTCCATTGACTCCGACGCATCTCTTCCCCACGACCGTCTGTGCACACTGACCGTTAATGAGGTTTGGAGCGTATGAAACTGCGCCGCAACGCGTGCACACGGCCACGGGCTTGGGTCTCGTGCTCTCGCTGGTTTTCCGTTCCTGTTCTTCGGCGACTGGCTTCAGGTCAGGCCGGTTCTCATTCGGACATAAGTGGGATGGGGGAGGCGGCAAATCGCTTTCTTTCACCGGGGTTCTAGGCCAGTCGAACGGACAGGAATCACACACGTATCGAAATAGGTTCGGGAAAACCTGCCTCTTTTCAAGTGACATAGGCCCTCATCGACCATATTGGGCCCGCCACAGCGGGCGCCCCTACAAAAGATGAAGATGGTGGAGCCGTAACCTTGCTCTAGGCTTTTTGGGCCTGGCGGCGGAGGAATGTCGGCACGTCCAGGTCGTCGGACGGAACATCCTGGCTGACCTCGCGGACGTTCTGCTGAACCTGGTGGACGACGTTCGGCAACTCGTGCTGCACAGGCATGTCCGGCATTTCGCGGCCGGCCTTCCAGGTCTTGGGCAAGAACGACTGCTTCTGATGGATGTTTTTCTTGTTGGCGTCCTTGAAGCCGGCGGCGATAACGGTAATTTTCACGGAGTCCTTCATGTTGTCGTCCTGCACGGCGCCGAAAATGATGTTGGCGTTTTCGTGCGCGGCTTTTTGAATGACGCTCGACGCTTCGTGGACTTCATGGAGCGTGAGGCTCGAGCTGCCGGAAATGTTGATGAGGATGCCCTGCGCGCCCTGGATGGTGTTGTCCTCAAGCAGCGGGCTGGCGATGGCGCGGTTGGCGGCGTCCACGGCGCGGTTCGTGCCGGTAGCGACGGCAGTGCCCATCACCGCGTAGCCCTGGCCGTGCATTATTGCTTTCACGTCGGCAAAATCGCGATTGATGATGCCGGGCACGGTGATGATATCCGAAATACCTTGTACTGCCTGGCGCAGGATGTCGTCGGCGATGCGGAAGGCGTCGAAGAAGCTGGTGCCACGCTCGACGGTATCCATCAAACGCTCGTTGGGGATGACGATGACGGTGTCGACGGCGCCGATGAGTTCCTGAAGGGCTTGCTCGGCCTGCATCATGCGGCGCTTGCCTTCAAAGGCGAACGGTTTCGTGACGACAGCAACGCTCAAAGCGCCTAATTCGCTGGCGAGCGAAGCGACCACGGGCGCAGCGCCGCTGCCCGTGCCGCCGCCGAGGCCGGAGGTGATGAAAATCATGTCCGAGCCTTCCAGCGCTTCGATAATCTTTTCCGTGTCTTCGAGCGCGGCTTTGCGGCCGACTTCGGGATTAGCGCCCGCGCCGAGTCCCTTGGTGAGCTTCGCGCCGAGCTGAAGTTTCACCGGAGCCTGCGACAGCTTCAACGCCTGCAGGTCCGTGTTCGCGGTGATGAACTCTACACCTTCAAGCTTGGCGCGAATCATGCGGTTGACCGCGTTGCACCCACCCCCGCCGACACCAATGACCTTGATCTTCGCCGGCTGCAGCTCCTCGCTGAAGCTCATGCGAATTCCTGCTTCTCTTGTCGTCATATTTTCCCCAACCTTCTCCAGATTCGCTAGCAGCTCTCGGGCAGGGTCACGAGGCGCCGGCGAACATGGCTTTCAATTTTGATACCAGATTTCCCGCGCGCTGGGGCGCAGAGCGCCGCGCCTTCGCGCCACACAAAACGAGCCCCACTACGGTTGCATATTCCGGCTGCGCCACCTGTTCCGGCAGATCAGCCAAGCCTTTGGGTTCCGCGATGCGCACCGGCAGATGGAAAGACTGCTCGGTGAGTTCATCGAGGCCGTGCAAGCGCGCGCCGCCGCCCGCCAGGATAAATCCCGCGGGGAGCTGACCATCAAGCCCGGCGCGGTGCAAGTCGTCACGGATCATGGAGAGCAATTCCATTGCGCGCGGCTCGATGATGTCCGTCAACATGTGCGCGAAGATGGTGCGCGGCGGACGGTCACCGACACTGGCAATCTCGATGGCACCATTTCCCTTCATGAAAGCGGAGGCGGCGCAGCCGTGGCGGCGCTTGAGTCTTTCAGCCTCAGGAATCGGCGTGCGCAAACCGACGGCGAGATCATTTGTGAAGTGATCGCCGCCAATTGGAACGGCGCTGCTGTGGCGAACCACGCCCCCGCCAAAGACAAGCAATTCCGTAGTACCGCCGCCGATATCCAACAGGCAGCAGCCGAGATCGCGCTCGTCCTGGGTGAGGCAGGATTCGGCTGAGGCGAGCGGTTCGAGAACCGTATCGGTGATGAGGATGCCCGCTTTGTTCGCGGCGGTGACGAGATTCTGAGTGGCGGCGACGGAGGAGGTCACGAGATGGACGTTGACTTCCAAGCGTTGGCCGACCATGCCGATGGCGTCGCGTATGCCGTTCTGTGCATCGACGATGAATTCGTGAGGAAGGACGTGAAGGACTTCGCGGTCTTCGGGAAGTGTTATGTTACGCGCGGCGTCGACTGCGCGGCGAACGTCTTCGCGCTCGATGTCCCGCGGACGGTGGCCCAGGGTAATGCCGCCGCGGCTGTTGACCCCGCGCACGTGGCCACCGGCAACACCGACCAGGGCTTCTTCCACCGGCACGTTTGCGACGCTTTCGGCTTCTTCGACCGCCCGGCGGATGGAACTCACTGTGGAATCAAGATTGACGATGAGGCCCTTGCGAAGCCCCTTGGACTCTGCCGCGCCAAGGGCCAGGAACTTCACAAAGTCGCCTTCGATTTCCGCAATCAAAACGCAAGTTTTTGTGCTGCCGATGTCCAGCCCAATCAGGTATTTGTCTTTCTTCGCCAAGCCGCCGCTCCCGCGATGAAGCTATTTTGCTCTTGCCGCCGTGGTTCCCGCGCTGGTGTCGGGATTCACGACCACTTGCCGCGAATACTGCAAATCGATGGATTGCACGCGGCCGGCATTCGCCTGCCACTGCGAAAAATTGTCGATCAGCATTTTGTATTTGCCGGTGAACTCGCTCGAGCCAAAGTGAATCGTGACGGCCTGCGAATCGCTGGGGTTCGCAAGACCGGTCATTACCACGCGCAAATCTTTGGGGTTGGAGAGATCGATTTCGCTTACGCGATCCGACGAGCCGGAGCGCACCAGATCGATAGCCTTGATGAATTCTTCGTACGCCTGCATGCGCTTTTCGCGCTGGTCGCGCGGTACTTCTTCCGATACGCCGGTGACGATAGGAAAGTGCAACTCTTCCCCGCGCGGACGGTCGAGGATGACGCCATGCGCGTCAACCAACCCCAGTTCGTTGCCGCTGCGAGCAAAGGCGACGGGAGTGCGCTCGGTCAGCTCAACGCGAAGACGGTTCGGCAGGATGCGCTGCACGCTGGCGGATTCGACCCAGGGAATCTGTTCCAACTGGCTCCGGCGGGCTTCCAGAGGAACGCTCAAAACGCTTCGGTTCCGGTCGTGGACAAACTGCTGGAGAACTGCTTCACGGCTGACGACGTGATTGCCGGTCACTGCGATCTGGTCCGGCTTCAACAGCAACATGCTGGGCGAATACAGCAGAAACTGCGCGCCGTAGTAGGCCGCGGTCGCAGCAATTGCGCCGGCAAAACTCAGGACCAGAACGCGCCGGTAGAACGGCCAGCCCCGTCCGCTAAATTTTTTGCGGCGGATTTCGACGGGCTTCTGGCGGCGCAAGTAACGCGGTTCCTCATCGGCAACGAGCTCAGGCCGATAGGCATCGGGGTCCCGCGCGGCTGACGCATTGCGCTGCATGGCCTTCACGCGTTCCAAACAACCACCTCGTTTTCAAGACTGACACCGAAACTTTTCCGCACACGTTCGCGCACGTTGGCAATTAGCGCCAGCATGTCTTTGGCAGAGGCATGGCCGGCGTTCACAAAGAAATTGGCATGACGGTCGCTGACCTGGGCGTCGCCCACAGACAGGCCCTTGAGCCCCAATTCATCAATCATGCGGCCCGCGGAGGCGCCTGGAGGGTTTTTGAAGATGCAGCCGGCGCTTTTCTGACCGAGCGGCTGGCTCGAGCGCCGTTTTTCGTTGCAGATACGAATCCCTTTTAGAATTTCTTTGTACGGTTTGGAGGGTAGTTCCAATATCACTGCGAGCATCATATCATCGGGCGCAAAAGAAGTGTGGCGGTATTCGAAAGAAATTTGATCGCCCCGGAGGACTTCGATCTTCCGGCTAGCCGCCCGGTAGAGCGTCACTTCGCGGACGTAGCTGCCGATCTGCATCCCATAGGCTCCCGCATTCATGCGCAGAGCGCCCCCGACGGTGCCGGGAACGCCGATGAGACCTTCCATCCCGCCGAGATCGTTCTTGGCACAGAAGGTGATCATGCGGCCAAGATCGGCAGCGGCGTCGACGCGCGCGAGGTTGCCGTCGATTAGGACATCTGGTTCCGGGCGGACGAGCTGCAGGACCACCCAAGGCAATTCCCCATCACCTACGAGCAGGTTCGAGCCGCCGCCAAGGAACTTGTGCGGAGTGTTGTACGCATCGAGCAGACTCAGGAGATCGGGAAGGCTTTCGTGCTTCTTGATGCGCAGCAGATCCGTCGTTCCACCGATGCCCAGCGAAGTGACATCGGCAAGCGCGGTGGCATGCCGCAGCTCCACGTGAATTTCCGCGAGTTTGTCGACGATCTTCGGATCACGAATGCGCATGAGGCGAGGGATGCTCCGTTCCCAGCAAAACCATGAATTCGTTGCTCGCCCGGCTGATGTTTCCTGCACCGATAGTGAGGATGGCGTCCCCCGGGCGGGCTTGTTTCAGCAGGTACTCGATGCCTTCCTGCATCGAGCGAAAATAATGGACGTTTTTATGGCCGGCATCGCGAATGGCGGTCGCCAGCGCTTCGCTGGTCACGCCCGGGATAGGCGCTTCGCTGGCCGCATAGATATCGAGCAGCACGAGGATGTCTGCCTGATTGAACGCGCGGCAGAATTCGTCCCAAAGATGCTGGGTGCGTGTATAGCGATGCGGCTGGAAGAGCACGAGCAGGCGATTGAACTTGCAGCCGCGGGCCGCTTCCAGGGTGGCGCGAATTTCGGCGGGGTGATGGCCGTAGTCGTCGACGACGGTGATGTCATTGACGACGCCTTTGATGTCAAAGCGGCGGCCAACGCCGGCAAACTTAGCGAGGCCTTCCCGGATCAGGTCGGCAGGGACATTCAAATACAGGGCGACGGCCGCTGCCGCCGCGGCATTGAGAACATTGTGCATGCCGGGCGGATGCGCCAGGCGGAACAAGCCGAGATCTTCGCCTCGGTAGGTCAATCGGAACTCGCTGCCCAAACCCTCAAGTTGCACATCGCTGATGACCAGATCGGCCTGGCTTGAAGTTCCATAGGTAATGATGGGGCGCTTCACGCTGGGAATGATCGCTTGCACATTGGGCTCGTCGATGCAGAGGATGGCCGCGCCGTAAAACGGCACGCGATTCACAAATTGGATGAAAGCGTCCTGAATATCTTCGAGCGAGGTGTACTGGTCGAGATGTTCGCGATCAATCGTGGTGACCACCGCGACCACGGGCGCGAGCATCAGGAAGCTGCGGTCGCTCTCATCCGCTTCGACTACAAAATATTCACCTTTGCCGAGCCGAGCGGTCGTGCCGGCCTGATTGACTCTTCCACCGATGACAAACGTGGGGTCCAGGTGCGCCGCCGCCAAAACCGAAGCGACAATCGAAGTCGTAGTCGTCTTGCCGTGCGCTCCGGCAACGGCGATTCCATACTTCAAGCGCATCAGCTCCGCGAGCATCTCCGCGCGCGGGATCACAGGAATTTTGTTCTTGTGGGCTTCGATGACCTCGGGGTTATCTGCTTTCACGGCAGAAGAAGTCACCACAACGTGTGCGCCATCTGCATTTGATGCTTTGTGGCCCTCGTAGATCGTTGCGCCAAGATTTAGCAGGCGTCCGGTGATAGTGGACAGTTTGACGTCCGAGCCGGACACCGAATAGCCGAGCGTCAAGAGCACTTCGGCGATGCCGCTCATGCCGATACCGCCGATGCCGACCAGGTGGATTCGTTGAAAGTTGTGGAAAGAAACCATCATGCGCTGGCCCTCTGCCGATTTGCTTGCACGTTCGCGGCCTCTTCGATGAGATTTACAATGTCGCGCGCGGCATGAGGGCGGGCAAGTTCGCGCGCTGCGGAAGACAATTTTTCGATCTCCTGGGGCTGATCGAGAAGAGAGAAAATCTCGCCGGTTAGTTTTTCGGGCGTGAGTTCCGCTTCGGAAATCAGGCGGCCGGCGCCCGTGCGGGACATTTCCTGCGCGTTGCGAAGCTGGTGGCTATCCGTCGCTCTTCCAAAGGGGATAAAGATGGCGGCCCGGCCCGCGGCGGCGATTTCCGCTGCGGTGATGGCTCCTGCCCGGCAAACAATAATATCCGCCCAGGCAAAGCGCTCCGGCATGTTTGTGAGGAAGGGAACAACCTCGGCATTGATTTCGCGCCGCGCGTAGGCCGTGCGCACAGCATGGTAATCGCATTCGCCGGTCTGATGAACGATGGTCAATTCGTTCTTGCGCGCCGCGAGGCGATCCATGGAGTCGACAAGTGTGCGGTTGATTGGCAACGCTCCCTGGCTCCCGCCGGTGATGAGCAACCGAAACGGCTTTTCGAGCCGCCGCGGAGTGCTGGAGAAAAATTCCGTGCGCACCGGGCAACCCGTGACGATTGCTTTCTTCCCCCAATCGCGTGCAGAAATTTCATACCCGGTCGCAATTCGTGTAGAAATTCTAGCCAGCACCTTGTTCGTGAAGCCGGCCTCGGCGTTGGGCTCGAAGATGACGTTGGGTATGCGCCCCAGCCAGGTAGCGAGCATCATGGGGCCCGCGGCATATCCACCGACGCCAAATGCAGCGACGGGTTTGTGTTTGCCTAATACGCGCCGGGCATCGAGCATTGCCGGAGCGAGCATCGCCAAATTCTTGACCAACGTGGCGGCGCCTTTGCCCTTCAGGCCGGCGACGCGCAGCGTTTCCAGCGGCAGCCCGGCCTGCGGCACGAGCTTCATCTCAATCCCGCGTTCAGTTCCGACCAGCACAACTTCCCTTTCGTTTCCTCTCGCAAGCCATTCCCGCGCAATTGCCAGCGCGGGGAAAACGTGTCCGCCCGTGCCGCCGCCTGCAATCAAGAGTTTCACTGTTGACGCCATTGCCAGGCAGGGGCGCCGCATGCTGCGCCCCTACAACGGAAATTCCTCAGCCGCGGCTCTAGTTTCTTCACGCTTCCGCCGCCCGTTGCGAAATGTTCAGCAGAACGCCAGTAGCCAGCAGCATGACCAGCAAACTCGATCCGCCATAGCTGATGAACGGCAGCGGAATCCCCTTGGTCGGCACCATTCCGAGTACCACCGCAAAATTAATCAGCGCCTGGCACAGCACCATCGCGGTGATTCCCAGCGCCAGCAGGCGCCCAAATCCGTCAGGCGCGCCGAGCGCCGCGCGCATCCCACGCCAACCGTAGACCACAAATAGCGCGATAACCGCGATCGCCCCGAGAAAACCCAGCTCCTCGCAGATCACCGCATAAATAAAATCCGTGTGCGCTTCAGGCAGATAGAAGAGTTTTTGTTTGCTCTCCATCAGGCCTACGCCCGTGAATCCCCCGGAGCCAACCGCGATGAGCGATTGAAGAAGTTGAAATCCCGCGCCTTGCGGATCGGAATCCGGGTGCAGAAAGGCCATCAATCGCGCTTGCCGGTACGCCACTTGGGTGATCAGCAGATACACCAGGGGAATTGCGCCCACGAGCCCTACCGCGAGCCACTTCCAGGAGAGGCCTGCAACAAACAGAATGGCGGCAGCCACGACGAGAATATCGATGGAGGTTCCAAGGTCAGGCTGCAGCAGGATCAACGCGACATAAGCCAGAACGGGGCCAGCTGCTGGAAAAATCGTTCCCCAGAAGTCTTCCTTGCAGAATTCCATACCGGCCCTGTTGCGGCGCCTCTGGTCCATGAACCACGCCAGGTAAAGGATGGTGGCGAGTTTCGCCAGCTCTGACGGCTGGATGCCGACCGGGCCGAACTTGATCCAGCGGTGTGTGGCATGAGATTTGTCGAGGAAAAACGTGCCGACCAGCAGCAGCAAGACGATGCAGACTACAGGATAAATGACCACCGGTTCGCGCAGACGGCGGTAATCCGTCCGCATCAAAGCGAACATCCCGAGGAGCCCGATAAAGAGCCATGCAGCCTGGCGAACGACAAATATGTAGGAGTGCCCGTACTGCTGTTGCGCCGTGACCGCGGAGGCGCTGAAAATCATCACGGCGCCGAGCAGGCACAACGCCAGCGTCGCTCCAAAGAGCAAGCGATCGTTTTCCAGCCGTCTCGGCACGTCCTCTCACCTTCTTCCAGAAGTGGTACTCGCCGCTTGCCGCTCCAGTTGATGCACCAACTCCTTGAAGACGCGGCCACGGTGTTCGTAATTCTGAAATTGATCGAAGCTGGCGCACGCGGGAGCGAGGAGCACCACGTCGCCAGGCCGTGCCGCGTGCCACGCGATTTCCACGGCGCGCTCAATCGTTCCAGCGCGCTCGATGGCCACGCTGCCAGTAATTTGGTTTTCAATTTTTTCCGCTGCTGCGCCGATCAGCAGCGCAAGAGTGGCTTTCTCACGCAACGGTTTTTGCAGGACGGTGTAGTCGCTGCCTTTATCTTTCCCGCCCATAACAATCAGGATTCGTCCGGGAAAAGCATCCAGCGCCTTGAGCGTGGCATCGACGTTGGTGGCCTTTGAATCGTTGTAATAGCGCACACCGCCGATTTCCGCGACAAACTCGAGGCGATGTTCGACTCCCGCAAACGAGCGCACCCCTTTGGCGATCGCCGACGGTTCGGTGCCAGCAAGACGCGCCGCCGCTACGGCCGCGAGCACGTTTTCCACGTTGTGCCCCCCTGCCAGCGGAATCTCCTGGAGATGCAATACAGTTTCTTCCTGGCCGTCATGGCGAAACAGAATTTCGTTTCCGCGCACGAACGCACCCTGGGCCACGCGCTGCTTCCGGCTGAACCAGTACACGTGCGGCTTCGCGGGCGCAAGCGGCGTGGTCGCCGGATCATCGGCGTTCAGCACCGCGCTGTCGGCTTCGCTTTGATTCTCGAAGATGCGCGCTTTGGCGCGGCCATACGCCTCCAGCGTGTGATGGCGGTCCAAATGGTCGGGTGTGAGATTCAAGAACACGCTGATGTTGGGGCGGAACGTTTCAATCAGCTCCAGTTGAAAACTGCTCAGCTCCGCGACTGTGATGGTGTCGTCGCTGGTCTGCTCCACGCGTGCGATCAAGGGCGTGCCGATATTTCCCGCGAGAATCGTGGAAAAGCCGGCGTTCTTCAAAATGTGTTCGATCAAGGAAGTCGTCGTCGTTTTTCCGTTTGAACCGGTGATCCCGATCAAGCGACCGCGCAGGAAACGATCCGCCAGTTCCACCTCGCTCCAGATGGTGACGCCCTTCGCGCGGGCAGCTTGCAGCAACGGGGCATCGGCGGGCACGCCAGGACTAGGAACAATCAGATCCTGTTCGAGAAAGGAATTTTCACGGTGGCCGCCCAGCTCAAGGCTTACGCGAGCAGCTCGGAGCGGAGCAATCGCTTCGCCGATTTCGTTTTCCGTCCGCGCGTCGGTGGCCGTCACTTTTGCGCCGCGCTCAGCGCAAAAGAGCGCAGTAGCCACACCCGTCCTCGCCAGTCCCACGACCAGCAAACGCTTGCCCCGCAACTCAAACGGATTCGGCATGGCTCTCGCAAACCAGAAGTCTTTGCTACCTCAACTTCAATGTCGTCAGCGCAAACAGCGCAAAAACCAGGGCTGCAATCCAAAAACGCACGATCACTTTCGATTCGCTCCAACCAAGCAATTCGAAATGATGATGAATGGGCGCCATGCGGAAGATGCGCTTGCCGCGCAATTTGAACGAGCCCACCTGCAGAATCACGGAAACCGCTTCCAGCACAAATACGCCGCCAACAAAGAACAGCAGAATTTCCTGCTTGATGATGACCGCGATTACACCGAGCGTTCCGCCCAGCGAGAGTGAGCCCACGTCTCCCATGAAAATTTCCGCGGGATGCGCGTTGTACCACAAGAAGCCGAGGGATGCCCCGACAAGCGCGCCGCAGAACACCGTAAGCTCGCCGACCTTGGGGATGTATTGAATGTCGAGGTATGTCGCCCAACGAAAATTGCTGCTGACGTAGGTCAGCACGGTCAGCGCGCCCGCGGCGATCACTGTGCAACCAATGGCGAGGCCGTCCAGCCCGTCAGTGAGGTTGACGGCGTTCGAAGAGCCGACAATCACAACGCCCACGAAAACGAGAAAGGGAATAAAAGCCAGCGGCCAGAAATGCGGTGAATGCATAAAGGAATGGAAAACGAGATCAGGGCGAAAGCGCTTCAGAAACGGGATCATCAACTGCGTGGAGTAAGCGCTGTGCGTTGTCAGGACAAGGAGCGAAACGCCCACCACGAGACTGACGAACACCTGGAAATAAATTTTCTTTTTCGCGGTGAGACCCAGGTTGCGTTGTTTGGACACCTTCGCGTAGTCATCGATAAACCCGATGATCGCGAAACCGATGAGCGCAAACAACGCCAGCAAGATGAAAGGATTTGTGAGATCGGCCCAGAGTAGCGTCGGCACAGCCGTAGAAAGAACAATCAACACGCCGCCCATTGTGGGAGTGCCCGCTTTCTTCTTGTGCTCCTGTGGGCCTTCTTCGCGGATGAACTGGCCGATTTGCAATTCGCGCAGTCGGCGGATCAGCGAGGGGCCGAAGACCAGCGCTAGAAACATCGCCGTGAGGCTCGCATACACGGTTCGAACCGTGATGTAACGGAAAACATTCAGCGGGCTGATGTACTTGCGCAAGACCTCGTAAAGGAGGTAGTAGAGCATTTCAGTGCCGTACCTCCTGACCTGTAAATTCTCCAGCAGCGGCGTGCCGCGAGATCAGCGCTTCCACAATTTGCTCCATCTTCACACCGCGCGAGCCTTTCACCAGCAGCAAGTCACCTGTGGTAATAAAGCCCGCGAGAAATTCGGCGGCCTCCTGCGGCGTCCCGAAAAACTTCCCGCGCTCGCGCGGGAGTCCTGCCGCAACGGCGCCTTCGACAATCTGTGCAGCATCGCCGGACACGCCAACGATCCAATCGATCTTCCCGGTCTTTGCGGCAAACTGCCCTGCGGCGCGATGCAAGTCCGGCGAAGCCGTGCCCAGTTCTCGCATCTCGCCGGCGGCGAGGATGCGGCGCCGGAAATTCGGCGTGGCCGCGAGCAATTCCGTCATTGCTTGCAGCGCTGCGGGACTTGAGTTGTAGCTGTCGTTGATGAGCGCCGCTCCATTTGAAAATCGTAACAATTCCCCGCGCATCGCCGGAGCGCGCAGCGACCGAAACACGTCCTGCGCTTCTGCCGCGCCGATACCCCAAACGCTTGCCGCCGCCAGGGCCGCCAGCGCGTTGGCGATCGCATGACGCCCGGGAACATTCAGCTCCAGCCGCACGCTTCCCTCCGGACTAACATAATCAAACGCCGTTCCCAAGGCTCCGCGGTCTTCGATCTCCCGCGCCATGAAGAATGCCGTGTTCTCGATGCCATACGTCAACACGCGGCCGGGTGCGAATGGCCCAAACGCAGCGACGCGCGAATCGTCCGCGTTCAGCACCGCGGTCGACTCGTGCCCATTCAAACCTTCAATCAGTTCGCGTTTTGCGAGCGCAATCTCATCCAGCGAAGCGAAAAATTCCAAGTGCGCGGGCGAAACGCGCGTTACCACTCCAACGTCCGGCCGCGCGATTTCCGCCAGCCGCGCAAGCTCGCCTCGGCGCGACATGCCCATTTCCAGCACGGCCGCCTGATGAGTTTCTTCCAGCCGAAACAGCGTCAACGGCAGCCCGTACTCGTTATTTAGATTTCCTTCCGATTTCAAGACCCGCAGCTTCGCGCCCAGCAGTGCCGCCAGGATCTCCTTCGTAGTGGTCTTGCCGACCGAACCCGTGACGCCGGCAATTTTCCCGCCCCAGGATTCGCGCACCGCGCGCGCCAGTTGCTTGAGCGCGAGGAAGGTGTCGTCCACGGCAATGCATCGGCCGCGGACTGCGTCTGCGTATCGCGAAAGGTGCGCCTCTGCCACCACCGCCGCAATGGCTCCGCCTTCCAAAGCATTGGCCACATGGTCGTGTCCATCGTGACGCGGTCCGTGGATGGCAATGAACAGTTCTCGGGCACGAATCGCGCGAGAATCAATCGACACGCCGGCCACCCGGGCCAGGGGGTTGAGTCCCGTCCCCGGCCGCGTACCCAGAGCGTCAGCCACCTGTGCAATCGTCCACCGCATAAGTTCCTCAAAGGATTCGTCTTACCCCAGTACCGAACGCCTCGTTGTGTTCTCAACGTTTTGAGGGCTCCTCCTTTCGAGAGGTCCGCATTGGCTCGCCCCGTCTGTGCCGGGACCCCGAGCGCCCTCGTCCCTACTATGACCCAAGCGCGCTAGGTGCCAAACCCTGAGCCGCCTCGCGGCTCGCCTTTCCCTAGACCACCATTACCGTTTTCGTTTCGCGGCCCTTCAAAACCACGCTCGCGCAAGGCGCGCCGCGCCATTTCGCGGTCGTCAAACTCGAACGTCCTATCGGCAAGAATCTGATAATTCTCGTGGCCCTTTCCCGCCAGCAGCACAATGTCTCCGCTGCGGGCTTCGTCCATGGCCATGCCGATGGCCTTTTCGCGGTCTGGCTCGATAAGATATTTGCCAGCGGTTTTTTGCAGACCCACGATGATGTCGCTAATGATTTTCAGCGGGTCTTCGCTCCGCGGATTGTCGCTGGAAAGAATGGTGAGGTCGCTGAGTCTGCCGGTAACTTCTCCCATCACCGGCCGCTTGGTCCGGTCTTTTTCGCCGCCGCATCCGAACAGCGTGATGATCCGGCCTTTGGGATTCAGCTCGCGCGCCGTTCGAATCAGGTTTTCCAGCGCATCGTCGGTGTGCGCATAATCGACGATCACCAGGAAGGGCTGCCCCAGGTCGATGCGCTGGAAACGCCCGGAAACACTTTCAAGATTGCGGATCCCGCTTTCAATGATTTGGTTTGAAAGACCGAGGGCCTGTGCCGCTCCGATTGCCGCAAGAAGGTTGTAAACGTTGATCCGGCCGACCAGCCGCGATTCCACCTGCACCTTTCCATTCGGTGTTTGGGCCGTGAACGTCAAGCCATCGAAAGTAAGCCGAAACTTCTTTGTGGTGATGTCGGCGTCCGATTCCAGTCCATAGGTAACCGTTTGCTTCGCCAAGCCTGCCAGCCGCTTGCCAAATTCGTCGTCCACATTCAGCACCGCAACTTCTGATGCGCCCGCGCCAGTGCCCTCAAACAAGCGCTTCTTCGCCGCAAAATAATCCTCAAACGTTTTGTGAAAATCCATGTGCTCGCGAGTTAAGTTGGTGAAAACCGCGGCTTGAAAATGGCATCCCCACAACCTGTCCATCGCCAGCGAATGCGAGCTGGCTTCGAGTACCGCGTATTTCCCGCCCGCATCGCGAATCTCGGCGAAAAATCCCTGCAAGTCCACGGATTCCGGCGTCGTGTTAGGCGCTGGGTAGTCCCCGAGCGGCGTGTGATACGCGATCGTTCCAAACAGTCCGGTCTTCGCCCCGGAGGCCTTCACGATCGCATCGACGACGGACGTCGTGGTCGTCTTCCCGTTCGTGCCGGTCACCGCAACAAGCTGGAGCGCGTTCGCGGGATGCCCCAGAAAGTTTGCAGCCGCGGTCGCCAGAGCCTTTCTCGCTTCGCGAACTTGAATCCACACTACACCTGCCGGAATCTTGCCGGGTGCCTTCTCTTCGCTCGCTATGGCAACCGCGCCCCGCTTGATGGCGTCCTGAATAAACGCGTTCCCATCCGCCTTCGCTCCATGCAAGGCAAAAAAAAACGTGCCCGGCTCCACTTTTCGCGAATCGCAAGCCACCTTTTGAATACTCAAGTTGCTTGCATTCGCAGGCAGAGCTGTCTCCACGCCTTGCCACACTTCGCTCAGCTTTCTTCCGCTGTCCGTTGCGCTTGTGCGGGCAGAATGCTTTCGTTGGCGGTCAATCTGGCTCGTGGTGGCGTCCTGTACTTGTTCTTCTTGGCTCAATCCAATTTTCATCCTAATGCCTGACTCTCCGGAACGGCTTCGTAATTTTTTCTGCTGGTGTTCCGAACTGCACGGTTATCTTTGCGCCCCTCCGGACCTTCGTGCCCGCGGCCGGCGCTTGGTTTGTTGCAAGACTGCTGCCAACCAGAACCGGCTCGAGCCCCAGCTTCAAGCACATTTCCGTCACTCCGCGCATCGTCTTCCCGGAAAAATCCGGCACCTGGATGTCCCCGCCCTCATCCACAGCCACAGTAACCGGAGGTGCAGGCCTGTTGCCCTCCCTCGTGTTGGTTGCCGCAGACTTCGCAGGAGGTTGGTCGGGCTGTTCCGAAAAATCCGTGGGCGTGAAATCCTCGAGGACCGAGCTATCCGATACGTCGCGATCCTTGTACGAGGCCTGGACAAGCCTCGGACCAATGGGCACATCGCGCGGCACATCTAGGTACGGCAATACTTGCTCCGCGATCCTTTTGAAAACCGGCGCGGCAACCTGTCCTCCTTCGTGCTGCCCCACCGGCGAATCGAGTGACACCAGAATTGTAACCACGGGGTTGCTGATCGGCGCAAATCCGGTGAAGGAAGCAATCAGCTGCGTCCTCGAATATCGGCCCGTCGCGGGATCGATTTTCTGCGCTGAACCGGTTTTCCCGGCAGCGGTCCAGCCATCAAGCCGCGCTAGTGGCCCCGTCCCATGCAAGATGACGCCTTCCATAAGCCGGCGCAGTGTCGCCGCCGTCTCCGGGCGAATTACTCTTCTCGGCTCAGAAGGCAATAGCGGGCCTTCGGCAGGCAATTTGTGATCCCCGCGCCGCAATTCCGCAACGACGTGTGGCTTGTACAGCGTTCCTCCATTGGCAATCGCGGAAACTGCGCTAATCAGCTGAATCGGCGTGACGCCCACTTCCTGCCCCATGGAGATCGATCCGATCGAGACCGCCGACCAGTTATCCAAGCGCCGCAGAAGTCCTTTGCTCTCTCCGGGCATATCCACGCCGGTCGGCTGGCCAAAACCAAATGCGCGGATGTAGTCGTAGAACTTCGGCGCGCCCAGTCGCAGCGCAATCTTGATCGCGCCGACGTCGCTCGACTGCGCCAAAATGTCGGCGACACTCAGCATGCCAAACGGCTTATGGTCGCGAATGCGATGCCCGGCCACGTACACGGCCCCGTTCTCGCAATCAAACACTTCCGCAGGCCGCGTAATTCCCTGATCGAACGCCGCTGCCAGGGTGATCAGCTTAAAAGTTGATCCGGGCTCGTACAGCGCCGTGACCGCCCGGTTCATCCGCGATTCCGCCGGCGCCTCGTTCGCCACATTGGGATTGAACTTCGGCCAGTTTGCCAGCCCGAGAATTTCGCCGGTATTCGGATTCATCACCATTACGGTGCCGGCCATCGCATGCGTTTTGGCAATCGCCGCTGCCAGCTCGCGCTCCGCGATGTACTGGATTTTTTCGTCGAGCGTGAGAACCACGTTTGCGCCGGGCTCGCGGCGAGCTTCTCCGGCATCGAACCAGCGCTGGCGCGCGTCCGCCATCACGATAATCTTTTCGCTCTTGCCCCGGATCTGGCCATCCAATTCGTATTCGATCCCTCCTAGACCCTTTTCATCGAGATCGACGAAACCCAGCACATGGGATGCGAGACCGCGCTTCGGATAAATGCGTTGATTCTCTTTTTGAAAGTAGACGCCTTTCAGATTGAGCGCTTCGACCGCTTCTTTCCTGTCGGGCGGCAGCTTGCGCGCGATCCAGACAAACGAGTGCGAAGACTCGAATCGCGCTTCCAGCGCTTCGCGAGGAAGTCCCAACACTCCGGAAATCAGCCGCGCCGCCAGTTGTTGGTCCCCGAGTTCGGAGGGCACCGCGAACGCCGAATCCACCGGGATGCTCATCGCCAGTGGGTGCATGTTGCGGTCGTAGATCGCGCCGCGCTTCGGCGTAATTTCGATCACGCGCTGCTGCTGTCGCTGCGCGCGGGCCATGTATTCGCTGTGAAGGAAGAGTTGCAGGTATCCGAGCCGCCCAAAAACGGCGGTCATCCATAAGAGTGTTACGCAGGCAACAATCAACAAGCGGCTAACTGCTTGGCGGTCACCATTCCATTCGACCGCTCGGCGGTTGCGTTCGGACCCTGCCGCTATGCGGCCACCGGTGGCGGCGTGAGCACGGTTTTCTGGCATGACGAAGTCAAATTGAGAAGCGCTCCGCCTGGAAGTTCAATTTCCTGACAGCAAACTGCTGGTCGACGCGTATCCATTAAGTGAAAAGGTTACGGCGCTCGATTCGGCCGGACATAACGCGCTGCCGCCACTTCTGCGCCGTCCGGAGCTTCGTATTCTTGAACCTGCGTTGGCAGCGGCTCGGTCAAGCCCAGTTGGCGGCGCGCAATCACGTCAATACGCATGGGACTGCGCAGACCGGCGATTTCCAGTTTCAAGGACGAATTCAGCGAAGCCGCCTCGGATTGCCTGGCCTTCACGTCCTCAAGCTGAAAACTCAAATCAATGCAGCGGAAATGCTGGTAGATGTACAGCATGAAAAACGCGGCGATTACGCCGCCCAGTGCGACCGTACGATACAGCCTGCGCATCTTCGCGGGCTCGACGTGGCGCACGATGCGCGAATTGTCAATCCGCTTGACGGTATGAAACTCGGTCATTGCCGATGATTTTTTCCTGCGCGCCATACTTATACTCTTTCCGCACACCGCAGCTTCGCGCTTCGCGAACGCGGGTTGCCCATCGTCTCTTGCTCGCTGGGCTGGATCACGTGTTTCGTAAGCACGCGGAGCGTTCCTGCCCGTTCTCCTTCTTGAAACGCGCGCTTCACCAGTCGATCTTCCCGCGAGTGATAGCTCAGCACCACCCAGCGGCCTCCTGAATTCATTGTGGCGGGGGTCCGAGAAAGAAACTGCCCGAGTTCCTCCATCTCTCGATTCACCGCTATCCGCAGC
>WNFT01000530.1_pt1 | contig 45793 bp, 38 predicted proteins | sample 5400191 | NCBI WGS metagenome assembly WNFT01 (sample SAMN13153359, study PRJNA577476) | soil metagenome | isolation source: 80 cm saprolite under Madrone tree | place: USA:California | collected 2016-06-14 | reverse complement strand
ATCAGCATCGGAGGCCTCGCCATCCCGTCGTTCTGGGTCGGCATCCTCTGCATCCTGTTCCTGGTCATCTGGTTCGGCTGGGGCCCCCCGCTCGAGTTCACGCCGCCCTGGGTCGATCCGTGGGCGAACTTCCAGCAGATGGTCTGGCCCATCGTCACCGTCGGCTACCGGTACGCTGCCGTCACGACGCGGATGACCCGGTCCACGTTGCTCGAGGTGCTGCGCGAGGACTACATCCGGACGGCCTGGGCCAAAGGACAGCGCGAGCGGGCGATCGTGTTCCGGCACGGGCTGAAGAACGCGATGCTCCCGGTCATCACGTTGATCGGGACGGAGTTCGCCTTCCTCATCGGCGGCCTCGTCGTCACGGAGACCGTGTTCACCCTGAATGGCGTCGGCCGATTCGTCGTGGACGCCGTGGCCCACCGCGACTATCCCGTCGTCCAGGCGCTGGTCTTCCTCATCGCGTTCGGTTTCGTGATCGTCAACCTGCTCGTGGACCTGACCTACGCGTGGTTCGATCCGCGGATTCGCTACCGATGAGCGTCGATCGGAGCACGGCGGTGGTCTCAGGCTCGTGGGGCGACTTCGTCACGGGTCCATGGCGACGAATTACGCGCTGACCCACGCGACGGCGACGGCCGAGCTGGCGCCGCGGCTCACCGTTGCCGAAGAGGTCGCGAAGTTCGTCCGAACGAAGCCGCTCGGCGCGGCCGGCGCGGCGATCATCCTCGCCATGATGGCGGTGGCCGGCTTCGCGGAAGCACTGGCGCCGTACGACCCATATCGCGGTGACTACGGATTGCAGTTCGCCCGCCCGAGCGCCGACCACTGGTTGGGAACCGACGAGTTCGGCCGCGACATCTTGAGTCGGATCATGTACGGAGCGCGGATCGCCCTCTTCGTCGGCTTCACCGCCTCGTTCGCGGGCTGCACGCTCGGCGGGCTGCTCGGCGTGATCAGCGCGTACTACGGCGGGAAAGTCGATCTCCTCCTCGAGCGGCTGATGGACATCCTGCTCGCATTCCCGCAGTTGATCCTGGCGCTCGCCATCGCGTCGATCCTGGGCCCGTCGGTCCAGAACGTGGTGATCGCCATCTCCATCCCGATCATCCCGCGCGCCGCGCGCGTGGTGCGGGCAACGGCGCTCTCGGTGAAGGAGAATGTCTACGTCGAGGCCGTGAGCGCCCTCGGCGCGTCGCGCCCTCGCGTCATCCTCCAGCACATCGTCCCGAACGTCATGGCGCCCTACATCATCATCGTCACCGCGCAGCTCGGCGGCGCGATCCTCGCCGAGGCCGCGCTGTCCTACCTCGGCTTGGGGACGGCGGAGCCGACGCCGTCGTGGGGCTTGATGCTTTCTGGCTCCGCGCCGTCGTATGCCGAGAAGGCGCCCTGGATCGGACTGTTCCCCGGCATCGCGATCAGCCTCGGCGTCTTCGGCTTCAATCTGTTCGGCGATTCGCTGCGCGACGCGCTCGACCCGAAGCTGCGCGGGCGGTGACGGCGCAGCGAGCGCTTACTTGCCCTTCAGCTTCACGTCCTCGTACGGGCCCGAGTAAGCGTGGCTGGTGATCAGGGTGAGGCCCGACTCCGCCACTCGCGGTCCGTGTCCGTTGATGAAGGCCAGCTCCCAGATGGGAGCGACCATGGCCTTCTCGTGGATGAGCTCCTGGATCCGAAGGAGAATCGTTTCCCGTTTTTTCGGGTCCATCTCGCTCGCCTGCTCCCTGATCAGACCTTCGATGTCGGGATACGTTCCATAGGTGAAGGTGCCGCCCGCGGCCACGAAGGCGTCGAGCCGGGTCGAGGTGTTCCCGAGGGCGCCGCTCGCCGTCTGGATGATGTTCTTCAGCTTCTTCTGGCTGTTCTGCGCGATGAACGCGGCCCGCTCGAGCGGTCGCAGCTGGGCACGGATCCCTGCCGCCCGGAGGTAGTTGACGACGGCCTCGCCGAGGTTTGCGTAGGACGCGTCGCAGTAGTAATCGCCCGCATCGAAGCCATTCGGATAGCCCGCATCGGCCAGGAGCTGCCTGGCCTTCACGAGGTCGTAGACCGGGCGCGGCGGCTGCCAGTAGGACTCGAAAGTCTGCGGGATCATGCTCCCGGTGATCTTCGACAGGCCGAGCGTCTCGGCCTGGTTGATGGCCGCCCGGTCGATCGCATAGTTCACGGCGAGCCGCACCCGCTTGTCGCTCCAGGGCGACCTGGCGTCCGTCCACTGCTCGGGGAAGACGAGCCAGAAGGTGCCCGGCGGATAGCTGGGCTTGAGCGTCAGCCCGCCGGTGCGCCGTAGTTCCTCGGCCAGGGCGCCGCGGATGGAGTACGCGATGTCGGCTTCACCACGCTTGAGCATCGCCAGGCGTGTTGATTCGTCGGGGATCGCCCTGAAGACGAGGCGCTTCACGCTCGGCGTCTTCCGCCAGTACTGCTCGTAGGCCTCGAGCACCAGCTCCACGCCGGGTGAGAAGGAGACGAACCGGTAGGGTCCAGCCCCGATCGGCGCCTTCTTGAAGCCGTCGTCGCCGACCCGCTCCACGTAGCGCTTGGGGACGATCCAGCCAGCGCCGGTGGCCATGGTTCCGAAGTACGTCATGAAGTCGGGCCACGGCTGCTTGAAGCGATAGCGTACGCGATGAGAGTCGATGACATCCACGCCGGCGATCCGCGTCTTGAATGCCCCGGAGGCGGCCCCGCGGTAGCGCTCGATGGAGAACTTCACGTCCTCGGCGGTCAAGGGGTCGCCGTTGTGGAACGTCACTCCGCGGCGCAGGACGAAGTCATAGCTGAGGCCGTCCGGAGAAACAGTCCACGACTCCGCGAGGCTTGGCGCCATCGGGTTCCCCGGCATCGGCTTCACCAGCGCGTCGTGGAGCGCATAGAGGAAGAGAAAGGGCGTGATGATTCCGGTCGTCTCGGCGGGGTCGAACCACGTCGGGGCGAGTGAGACATGCACGGCCCACGTGAGCTGGCCCTCGGGGGAGGCTGGCACAGCCGCCGGGACGAGTAGCGTCAGCAGCAGCGTGAGAAACAACGCAACGGCCAGGGTGAGAGCCCGGTGAGAGATCGGGAGGAGCCGCGTCCGTCCAGTCATGGAAAGTCTCCTCTGCGTCGCGAACGGCCCAGGAGCGAAGCTGAGAGGAACGACGAACGGAATCCGAAGTGAGGTGAGGTTATCCGCGGGTCAACGGGCTGTCAATGGCGGGAGCCGCCGCTCACCTCCCGATCTCCTGCTCCAGCTCCTCGATGCTCTCGGCGACGACGCGCACGAGCTGATCGATCTCGTCGGCGGTGATGGACAGCGGCGGGGCCAGGCGCAGCGCGCTGCCGCGCGCGTAGACGATCGCGCCGCGGTCCCACGCCTTGCGGTCGAGGACGCCCACACGCTTGGCGTCGAGCGCGCGGCCGGACCCGTCGGGCTCGACGAGCTCGACGGCGGCGAGGAGGCCACGGCCGCGGACGTCGCCGACGATGGCGCGCTTGCCGACCGCCGCGCGCAGGCCGCCCAGCAGCCGCGCGCCCATGGCCGCGGCGTTCTCCACCAGACGGTCCTGCTCCATGATCCGGAGGTTCGCGAGGCCGGCGGCGCAGGCCACCGGGTGCGCGGCGTACGTGTTGGGATGCACGTTCTCCTGGGTGCTGTCGTCGGGGAAGGCGTCGGCCAGGTGGCGTCGCGCGATGCTCGCGGACAGCGGCACGTAGCCCGAGGTGATGCCCTTCGCCACCGACATCAAATCCGGAACGACGCCCTCGTGCTCGACGGCGAACCATCGGCCCGTGCGGCCGAAGCCGGTGATGACCTCGTCGGCGATCATCAACACCTCCAGCTCGTCGCAGATCGCGCGCACGGCCCTCAGCCAGCCGAGCGGCGGGACGATGATGCCGCCCGAGGAGAGGATCGGCTCGAGGATCACGGCGGAGACGGTCTCCGGCCCCTCGCGGAGGATCGCTTCGCGCAGCTCGGCCGCGCGGCGCTGAACCATTTCCTCGTCGGTGCCGAGGCCGCGATCACGGAAGGGATGAGGCGGCGCCACTTTCGCGAACCCGGGCACGTGGAGCGGCGCGTACGGCTCCACCATGTGGGGCAGGCCGCAGACGGCGAACGTTCCCGCGGTGGCGCCGTGATAGCCACCCTGGAGCGCGATGACCTTGTGCTTGTTCGGGCGTCCCTTCCTGAGCCAGTAGTGCCGGGCGATCTGCATCGACCGCTCGTTCGCCTCCGAGCCGCTCACCGCGAACATGGTGTAGGTGAGGTCGCCGGGCGTGAGCGACGCGAGCTTGGCCGCGAGCTCCGCGGCCGGGCGATTCGAGAACTGGCGAGTGGTCGGATAGTACGCGAGCTTCACCGTCTGCTCGGCGATCGCCTCGGCGATCTCGCGCCGGCCGTGGCCCACGTTGACGACGGCGAGCCCGGCGAAGCCGTCGAGCAGCTTCTTGCCGGTCTGGGTCCACACCCAGACGCCCTCGGCCCGGTCGATCACGAGCTCTTCGTCGGAGAGCCAGGGATGGTCCTGCGTCTTGTGCGTCCACAGGTGCCGGATCATGTTCCCGTCGATCATGGTCTCGTCTCCTCCGAAGAAACGCGCGTGCGCGCAGCGTAGCACACACGACGCCGGAGACCAGTCTCTACGACATGAGGACGAACCAGCTCGTGTGGAGCGGCACGGCGGAGACGAAAGCGCCCGGCGACATCAACAAGGAGATCAAGCGCTACGTAGACACCGTGGTCAAGACGCTCCAGAAGGAGCATCTCCTGGCGTCCGCGCCCGGTCGAGCCAGCGAACGTCGCGTGGCGATGCGCGGCGCTGGAGGCGCCGGCGCATGAGGCGGAGCGCATCGTCGTGCTGCCCGAGCCCGAGATAGCAGGCGACCATCGTCTCCTCGAACAGCTCCCACTGGGCGTGACTGCCGCCGACGCGGTGGATCTCCTCCTCGACGGGTTTGAAGTGGGCCAGCGCGCCGGCGTGATCGCCGGCCACGAACGCCGCGATGCCGCGCACGAGCGGGAGCGCCACGGTACCGGCAATCGGGTGTCCCTTCGCGTCCACGTCCCGCAGGCCGTCGATCAGCTTCGTCAGCGCGGTCGTATCACCGCTGCGCGCGTAGGCGAGCGCCGCGTGGATCTCCCCGAACACGAACCCCGGACGCGAGACACGCGCGGCGAGATCGGCGAGCGTCCGCCACGCCGGGCCATCGTCGCGCCGGCCGGCCGCGGCGCGCTCGCCGTCCGCGCCGTATTCGTGATCGAGCTCGAGCCGCCACAGCAACGCGGAGCCGTCGATCATGGCGAGCCGTGGATTGACCGCGCGCAGGATATCGCGCTGGAAGACCGCGAGCGCTCGATCAAGGTGGCCCTGGTGGAGCTCGAACATCGCCACGTGCCAGGCGAGGTGACAATGGAACGAGGCGCTCCGGTCGTACCCGGCCATCCAGTCCCGGAGGAACGCGAGGCCGGTGTCGATCTCGGCGGTCTCGAAGCAGACGTGGGCGATGTTGTGGGAGGCGTTGGCGTTGCCCGGATACTGCTGGAGCGAGCGCTCCGACAGCCGCCGCGACTCTTCGAGACGGCCCACCTCGTGGTAGGCGAAGCCCAGCGCCGAATGGAACCACCAGTCGTCGCCGTACGCGGGAGCCAGACGCTCGAGGAAGGCCGCGCGGAACTGCTCGCGGTCGCTCCGGCCGCCCAGGCCGATCGCGCTGCTCGTCTGGTTGACGAGGAGCGCATCGCGCGGGAACTCCGCCACGTGCTCGTCGACCAGATCGAGGCCGCGCACCGTGTCGCCTCCGACGAGAGCGCTCAGCGCCTCGACGTGCTGACGTTCGCGCCGGGTCGCGCCGGTCACCGTCTGCCGCGCTTTTTCCGTGGCCGCGCGCGCCGTCGCGGCGTCGCCCTGAACGACGGCGACCAGCGCGCCGCCGCCGTGAGCCAGCGCCAGTCCTTCGTCGGCTTCCACGGCCGCCGCGAAGCACGCCTCGGCGCCGGCACTGAACGACAGCAGCCGGTCCATGCCTTCCTGGAACCGCTCGGCCGCGACGGCCGAGGTGGTGGTGACGGGAAGCCCGTAGCGGTCGGTGATGGCCATCGCGACGCGAGTATACTCACGGCGCCTGGAGAGAGCGCAGGTCGCTTCGAGGAGGCGTCACGATGCTCGACGTCCCGTTCCGTTCCGCCCGCCAGCTCGCCGCCGACATCAAAAAGAAGAAGATCGGCTGCCTGGAGCTGCTCGATCTCTATCTCGCGCGCGTCGAGAAGTACGACGGCGCGCTGAACGCGGTCGTCGTCCGCGACTTCGACCGTGCGCGCACCCGGGCCCGCGCGGCCGATCGGGCACTGGCCAAGCGCGACGTGTGGGGCCCGCTGCACGGCGTCCCCATGACGATCAAGGAGTCGTACGACGTCGCCGGACTGCCGACGACGTGGGGCGTGCCAGTCTACAAGGACCGGATCGCGACGAAGAACGCGCTGGCCGTGGACCGCTTGCTTGCCGCCGGCGTCGTGCTCTTTGGCAAGACGAACGTGCCGCTCTATCTCGGCGACTGGCAGAGCTTCAACGCGATCTACGGCACGACGAACAACCCGTGGGACGTCTCGCGGGCGCCCGGCGGGTCCTCGGGCGGCTCGGCGGCGGCGCTCGCGGCCGGGCTTACCGGGCTCGAGGCGGGCAGCGACATCGGATCGTCGATTCGCAACCCGGCCCACTTCTGCGGCGTCTTCGGCCACAAGCCCACGTGGGGCATCGTGCCGCGCGCCGGCCAGGCCTTGCCGTGGCAGGGCGCACCGGTGGACATCGACGTGGTGGGGCCGCTGGCGCGCAGCACCGACGACCTCGCCCTGGCGCTGTCGGCCATGGCCGGTCCCGACGCCATCGAGGCGGTGGGTTGGCAGCTTCGACTCAGGCCGGCGAAGCAGAAGCGCCTGCGCGACTTCAAGGTGACGCTCATGCTCGACGCGCCGGGCTTTCCCGTTGACCGCGACGTGCAGGATCGTCTCGTCGCGCTCGGCGACTTCCTGCGCGGGCAGAAGGTGAAGGTCGACGAGAAGGCGCGGCCCGCCATCGACACGGCTGAAGCGTGGCGGGTGTACGTGAAGCTCCTGCGCTCGGCCACGTCCGATCGCCAGAGCGACGCCGACTTCGACAAGAACCTGGCCATCGCGCGCGGCCTCTCGCCCGACGACGAGAGCTACTACTCGCAGGCGACGCGCGCCGCCGTGCTGTCGCATCGCGACTGGCTCGCGGCCAACGAGGCCCGCCACCGCATGCGCCGGGCATGGGCGGAGTTCTTCACGACCTACGATCTGCTGCTCTGCCCCGTGGCAGGCACGGCCGCTTTGCCGCACGACCAGAAGGGCGAGCGCCACGAGCGCATGCTGACCGTCAACGGCAAGCGCGTGCCCGTCACCGATCACCTGTTCTGGGCCGGCTACACCGGCGCGCCGTATCTGCCGTCGACCGCCGCGCCCTGCGGGTTCACGCCGACGCGGCTCCCGGTCGGCGTGCAGATCGTCGGGCCGCAGTACGGCGATCTCACGTGCCTTGCCTTCTCGAAGCTGCTCGAGCGCGAGTTCCAGGCCTTCGTGCCGCCGCCCGGCTACGCGTGATGCCGGGGCACGCCTGATGCGGCGGGCGTTGACGGGATCACCGAAGACGACGTAACGTCCGCGCATCGACCTGACCGCGTCGCCCCGCACGGAGGCACGAGCATGAACCGCTTCCTGGTGGCCGCAGCCGTCCTGCTGCTCGCGTACGGTCCTGTCGGAGACGTCACCGCCCAACCCAGGTCGCCGTCGCCTCCGAAGCCGGAAGGCGAGATGCGCTGGGCGCTCTACGTGACGCTGGCGCCGCAATGGTTCGATCCGGGAGACGTCCTCGGTCAGATCACGCCCTTCTGGGTGCTCTACGCCATCCACGACGCGCTCGTGAAGCCCATGCCCGGCAACCTCATGACACCGAGCCTGGCGGAGTCGTGGACGGTGAGCGCGGATCAGCGCGTCTACGAGTTCAAGCTGCGCGAAGGCGTGAAGTTCCACAACGGTGACCCGTTCACCGCCGACGACGTGAAGTTCAGTTTCCACCGCTACAAGGGAGCCAAGGTCTTCAAGGAGAAGGTCCGCGAGGTCGTCGTCGTCGATCCCCATCGCGTGCGGTTCCAGTTGCACGAGCCGTTCCCCGACTTCATGGCGTTTTACGGCACGCTGGCCACCGGCGCGGGCTGGGTCGTGCCCAAGAAGTACGTCGAAAGGGTCGGCGACGAGGGCTTCAAGCGGCAACCGATCGGTCTCGGGCCCTACCGGTTCGTGAGCCACACGCCCGGCGTCGAGCTGGTCATGGAGGCGTACGAGGGTTACTGGCGCAAGGTGCCCTCCGTGAAGCGCCTGGTGTTCAAGAGTGTCACCGAGGCCACCACGCGAGCGGCCATGCTCAAGCGGGGAGAAGTCGACGTCGCCTATCTGCTCGATCCCCCGCAGGCGCTGGAGCTGCAGCGCGATCCCGCGCTGAAGCTCGCCTTCTCCGGAGGAATCGGGATCGCGTTCATCGACTTCTTCGATCAGTGGGATCCGAAGTCGCCGTGGGCCGACAAGCGGGTACGCCTGGCCGCCAGCTATGCCATCGATCGTTACGCGTTGAGCGAGGCGGAGACGCTCGGGGCCTCGAAGCCGACCGGCAGTATCGTTCCGCGGGCCTTCGAGTTCGCGCTGCCCATCGAGCCGATTCCCTACGATCCGGTACGAGCGAAGCGGCTGCTGGCCGAGGCCGGTTACCCGAACGGATTCGATGCCGGGGAGCTGCATCAGACCCCGCCGTATTTTTCCCGGGGCGAAGCCGTCATGGGCTATCTCGGCGCCGTGGGCATCCGGCTGCGCACGCGGCCGATGGAGCGCGCGGCGTTCTTCTCCGCGTGGGCGACGAAAAAATTGAAGGGCGTGTGCGTCTGTGGGACGGGCCTCTACGGCAACGCCGCCACGCGGATCTCGGAGATCGTGCCGACCGAGGGAACGTACGCCTACGGCGGCTATCCCGACATCGACGCGCTCTACAAGCAGCAGGGCCTCGAGACCGACCGGAAGAAGCGCGAAGCGATGCTGTACCAGATCCAGCAGTTGCTTCATGAACGCGTGAGATTCGCGCCCATCTTCGAATACGTCTGGCCGAGCGGCATCGGGCCGCGTGTGGAGGAGGCCGGGCTGATGCTGATCAACCCCTATCCCTGGTCGGCGCCCCTGGAGGAGGTCCGGCTGAAGAAGCGCTCGCCTTGACGGCACGCCTGCGGCTGGCGCAGGATGGCTCGGCCAAGGCCATGACCACCGACACCGCACGGGCAGCGCCGGCTCCGCTGGAGGTTGCCCGCGCCCTCGCGCCGCGCATCCGGGAGCGCGCCGACGAGATCGAGGCCGGCCGCCAGCTACCGCGCCATCTCGTCCTCGAGATCGCCAACGCCGGACTGTTCAAGGTCGCACTGTCCCAGGCCGAGGGTGGTTTTGGCGCCGACATCCTGACGACACTCGGCGTGATCGAAGAGATCGCGCGGGCCGACGGCTCGACCGGTTGGTGCCTGGCGATGGGGATCAACAGTTTTCGCCAGAGCGCCCAGTTCACGCCGGAGGTCCGCCGCACGCTGTTCCACAGCGACCCGATCGGCGTCTCGGCCGGATCGGCGAACCCGCGCGGCCGGGCCGTCGCCGTGCCGGGCGGCTATCGCGTCACCGGCCACTGGTTCTTCGCCAGCGGGTGCATGCACTCGTTCCTGCTCCACGGCGCCTGCAAGGTCTTCGACGGTGACACGCCCCGCCTGCGGCCCAACGGCGACCAGGACGTGCGGATCGCCTACTTTCATCCGAAGTCGCAGGTCAAGATCATCGACACCTGGAACGTCAGCGGCATGCGGGGCACGGGCAGCCACGATATCGAGGTCGAGGACCTGTTCGTACCGGAGGAGCACACGTTCTCGGCGCTCGATCGGCGGGCGCGCGTGACCGGGCCGATGAACCGGATGCACGGCTTCGATCTGGCGGGCTGCGGCTTCTGCTGCGTGGGCCTCGGCGTGGCGCGCGCCGCCATCGACGAGTTCGTCGAGCTGGCGCAGGTCAAGGTCCCGCGGATGTCGTCCGACCTGCTGCGCGAGCGGCCGATGGTCCAGGCGAGGATCGGCGAGGCCGAGGCCAGGCTGCGGTCCGGACGCGCGTTCCTGTTCGACACCGTCCAGCAGATGTGGGAGACCGTGCTGGCCGGCGACTTCGTGACCGAGCGGCAGCGCTCCGATCTCCGCATGGCCATGACCCACGCGGCGCAGAGCGCGGCCCAGGCCACCCACATGGTGTGCGCCACCGCCGGGACGACGTCGATCTTCCTTCAACAGCAGCCCGCTCGAGCGCTACGCGCGCGACGCCGAGGTCGTCACCCGCCACAACCAGCTGCAGTTCGTGAACTACGAGGCGGTCGGCCGGACGATGCTCGGCCTCGAGTCGAACAGCCCGTTGTTCTGACGGGAACGACCTGGTCACGCCGGGTGACGGTCGCCACCTCAGAGACAGGAGGATCGGACGATGCCCCCCAGCAAGCTCGCTCACGTCGTGTTCCAGACCAACCGGATGAAGGAGATGCGCGACTGGTACTGCTCGGTGCTCGGCGGCCACGTGATCTACGAGAATCCGCACCTGTCGTTCGTGACCTACGACGACGAGCATCACCGGGTGGCGTTCGTGGACTTCGGTCCCCTTGCGCCGCGAGATACCGAGACCGAGCTTCGTGTCAAGGCGACGGAGCCGCCGGGCCTCCATCACGTCGCGTTCACCTTTCCGTCCATGGGTGACTTCCTCGACAATTACGTGCGTCTCAGAGACCGCGGGGTCCGTCCGTTCTTCTGCGTCAACCACGGCCCCACGACCTCGATGTACTACCGGGACCCGGACGGCAATCGGGTCGAGCTTCAGATCGACAATTTCGCGACCGCCGAAGAAGGGCAGGCATGGATGCACTCGGCGGCGTTCGATCGGAACCCGATCGGCGTCGAGTACGACCCCGACGAGCTCGTGAAGCGATTCAACGCCGGCGTACCAGTCGCGCAGCTCGTCCTGCGGGACTGAGCCGACAACAACGGGCACAGGTGGCGCGCAAGGGCCGTTGGCATGGAGCCGATTGACAAGCTCGAGATAGCTCTGCTGATTCTTTGGCTCCTCCTCGGTACAGGCGCCGGGGTTTTGGTACTGGTCTTGAAGCGTCGTTCGAAGCGAGACGGTCGACCGTCCGGATTCGGACGGTCGTCCGGGTAGCCTGCTAGCGGCCGTTCGTTTCCTTGCCGCCGGCGATCTTCACGATGTGGGTCTCGAACGTGGGATCGCCCTGGCCATCGAAGCGGATGCGGCCGCGCGTGCCGTCCATGTCGGTGGCCGCGATCGCCGCGCGGATCTTGTCGCGATTGAGGCTGCCGGCCCGCCGGATGGCGTCGACGGCGACGAGCGCCGCGTCGTACGCCTCGGCGTGGATGTAGTCCGCGTCCTTTCCGTACCGGGCGCGGATCTTTTCCACCAGCTTGCGCGCGACCGGCAACTGGCTGCTGGTGGCCGGGCTGAAGTGCGTGGCGTAGTACACGCTCTCCACCGCGTCGCGGCCGAGCTCGATGTACTTGGGGTGGGCGGCGCCGTCACCCCCGAAGATCGGCAGCGTGATGCCCATCTGCTTGGCTTGCTTGGCGATCAGCGCGCCCTCGTGATAGCGCGACCAATCGAGGATCGCGTCGACGTTCGCGGTCTTGATCTTCGTGAGCTGGGCGGTGAAGTCGACGTCGCCCCGGATGTACTTCTCGTGCCACCCTTCCCGAAGTCGTCGTTGACGTAGATGGCGCCGATCCGCTTCACCTTCGGGAACTTCTGATTCAGGAAGTCGGCGAGATCGCCGGCCAGCTTGGTGTCGGGCACCGCCGACCGGAAGATCCACGGATTGTTCTGCTTCGTGATGCGGGCCGCGGTGGCGGCGACGATGATCTGGGGGACCTTCTCCTGGCCCGTGACCTGGGACACGGCCATGCTGGTCGGGCTGCTGATCCCACCCAGGACCATCACGACCTCGTCCGCGGTGATGAAGCGGTTCACGATGCTCACCGCCTGCTCGGGCTTGCCGGCGTCGTCACCGTAGAAGAGCTGGATCTTCTTGCCGAGAAGGCCGCCGCTCCCGTTGACTTCCTCGACGACGAGATCGATGGCCTCGCGCTCGCTCTGGCCGTACCCGGCCGCGCCGCCCGTCATCGGCCCGAAGACGCCGATCTTGATCGTCTCCTGGGCGAGCGCCGGACCGCCGGCGACGAAGGGCGCGCCGCTGACGATCAGGATCACCATCGCCATCGAGATCCCGAGCCATGTGCGTTGACTCATGTCCGTTCCTCCTTCGCGTTCGAGCTCCCAGGCGGTCAGCGGCCTCGCGTCGCGATGAAGTCGACCTCGATGACCGGGCCGTCGAACATGATGCCGGTGGACGGAATGACGGTCATGACCGGTGGCTCCGGCACCATCCGACGATAGACGCGTTCGAAGCCGCGATAGTCCTGGGTGTCGAGCAGGTAGATGTGAGCGTCGACGACGTGCTCGAGCGAGGAGCCACAGTGCTCCAGGAGCTCTTTGAGATTACGGAGGACGTACTCGGTCTGGACCTCGATGTCGGAGCCGTAGTAGGGCATCCGCGGGTGGACGCCGTACACGGGCGTCTTGAAGTCGGTCGCGACCTGGCCGGCCAGGAACAGCCACTCACCCGCGCGGATGGCCGGCGAGAAATTCACGCCCCGCATGCTCGGGTGGAATTGCTTGTCGAACTTGATCTCCTCTTTCTGATGCTGGGCGTCGGGGATGAGCGTGATCAGATTCGCGGTCGTCAGCGCCCCCGGCACCATGAACCCCTTGATCTGCATCGAGCTGCGGGGCGGCGGCACGGGCATGTACTGCTTCCAGATCCGGTCGATGGCGTGGAAGTCGTTGCGATCGACGTGGTAGTGCTGCGACTTGACGGCGTTCGCGAGGCTCGTGCCGGCGGCCTTCGCGCACTGCTCCATGTTGCCGAGCACGTAGTTGATCTGGTCTTCGGCGTTGTCGCGATAGTTGGGGAACTGGGGGTCCTTGCCCACGGGAATGCCGGTCTTGAAGTCGGTCGCCGGCAGACCGGAGTGGAACAGGAAGCTCCCGGCTCTCACCGCCGGTGAGCAGTGCTCGCTCGGCGTCGGCACTCCGGCCGGCTGGATCACCTGCTTGCGCACGGTGCCGTCGGGCACGATGCCGATCGCGTGCACCTCGACCAGCGCCCCGGGAATGAGCGGGTGCGGACCGACCTCGATCGTCGTCCGCGCCGGCGGATCCTTCGGAAAGAACTCACGCCACACACGATCGAGGCCCGCCAGATATCTCGGGTGCTCGAGGAAGACCTCGGTCTTGACGACGTTGTCCAGTCGGCTGCCCGCGGCCTGGAGGATCTCCGACAAATTCTTCAAGATGTACTCGGTCTGCAGCTCGATGTCGGTCGGGCCCGCGAACGGGAAGTTCGGGTTGCTCCGGACGGGGATGCCGGTCTTGAAATCGGTCGCGTAGAGGCCCGAGACGAACACGTACGGACCGACCTTGATCGCCTGGGGATTGTGCGTGATCGGCTGGGGCGCCTTCGACGTCACGATGACTTCCTTTTTCATCGGATCACCTCGCGGCGAGAGCTCGCCGCTTTCCAGGGGAATTGGCGCGACCTATACCGCTGGAGCGAGAGTCTTGTCAAGACAACGTGCTACGTTCGACGGTCGAAAGGGGATCGGGTGAGGATCATCGCGCACGTCGACATGGACGCGTTCTACGCCGCGGTCGAGGCGCGCTCCAACCCCGACCTTCGCGGCAAGCCGGTCGTGGTCGGCGCCGACCCGAAAGCCGGACACGGTCGTGGCGTCGTGACCGCCGCCAGCTATGAGGCCCGGCGGTACGGCATTCGCTCGGCGACGCCGATCTCGCGCGCCTGGCGCCTGGCCGAGGCCGCGCGGCGTCGCGGCGATCCCGAGACGATCTTCGTTCGCGACAACCGCGCGCTCTATCGGGAGGTGTCGCAGCGGATCATGACGTTCCTCGCCGGGCGTGCCGACCTGTTCGAGGAGGCGAGCATCGACGAGGCCTACCTCGACCTCTCGTCACTGGGGAGCTTCGACGCGGCCGTCGAGCGGGCGCGAGCGCTCAAGGCCGAGATCGGCGCGGCGGAAGGTCTCACGTGCTCGGTCGGCCTCGGGCCCAACAAGCTGATCGCGAAGATCGCTTCCGACCGCGAGAAGCCCGATGGCCTGACCGTCGTCCGACCGGAGGATGTTCAAGCGTTCCTCGACAGCCTTGCCATCCGGGTCATTCCCGGCATCGGCCCGAAGTCGGAGAAGTTCCTCCACCAGCAGGGCATTCGCACGATCCGCGAGCTGCGGGGAGTCGAGCGGGACCGCCTCATCGAGTGGTTCGGCCGCTGGGGCGAGGGACTGCACGCCAGGGCGCGCGGGCTCTCCGAGAGCCCGGTCTCCAACGAGGGGGAGCCGAAGTCGGTCGGCGAGCAGGAGACGTTCGAGATCGACACGCTCGATGCCGACTTCATCCTCGAGCGTGCACGGGAGCTGGTCCGGAGCGTCTTCGCGCGGGTCGACCGTCATGGATTTCGAGCGTTCCGTACGATCACCGTGACCGTGCGCTTCGCCAACTTCATGACGTTCAACCGGTCCCACACCCCGCGCGAGCAGCTGGCGAGCGAGGAAGCTCTCTACGCCGGGGCCGTGCGATTGTTGCAACCGTTTCTCGACGAGCGTGAGAATCCACGGCAGAGGAAGGTGCGGTTGATCGGGATTCGCGCTGAAAAGCTCGTTCGCTGACGAGCGGGTGGCTCGTTACACCAGCAGGGCCAGCGGCTCCTCGATCAGGTCGGCCAGCGCGCTGAGGAATTGCGCGCCCCGCGCCCCGTCCAGGACGCGGTGGTCGCACGAGAGCGTCAGCACCATCGTCGGCTGCACGGCGGGCTGACCGTTCAACGCGACGACGCGGTCGGCGATGCGGCCGACGGCGAGGATCGCGGCCTGAGGCGGATTGACGATGGCGTCGAAGGCATCGACGCCGTACATCCCGAGATTGCTGATCGTGAAGCCGCCGCCCTGGATGTCGGCGGGCCGCAGCTTGCCGGCCTGGGCGCGGGCGACCAGGTCTTCGCGGCGGCCCGCGATGTCGGCGAGGCTCAGCGTGTCGGCGCGGTGGAGGACGGGAACCACGAGGCCGTCCTCGATGGCGACGGCGACGCCGATGTTGATGTCGGCGTTCCGGACGATGGTGCCGTCTTTCCACGACGCGTTGGCGCGGGGATGCTGGACCAGCGCGGCGGCGACGAGCTTCACGAGGAGATCGGTGTAGGTGATCCGGGCGCCGGTCTGCTTGCTGACGCGCTCGCGCCAGGTGATCAGCCGGCTCACGTTGACCTCGCGCACCAGATAGAAGTGGGGCGCGCTGGTCCAGCTCGCGGTCATGCGCTCGGCCATGATGCGCCAGACGTTGCTGACGCCGGCGGCTTCGGACCGCCGAGCTTCCGGCGCCGGCGCAGCCTTGGCAGCGCCGACGTCAGCGGCGAGGATGGCGCCGCCCGGGCCCGAGCCGCGAACGATCTTGAGGTCGACCCCGCGCTCGGCCGCCAGGCGCCGCGCCTTGGGCGACGCGGCGGTGAGGCGGAGCGAGGCGCGGCTCTCGACGTAGGCGAGCACGTCGGCCTTCTCGATCCGTCCGCTGGCCGTCTTCATTCGCGTGAGATCGACACCGTGCTGCTCGGCGAGCTTGCGGGCCAGCGGCGACGCTTTCACGGCGCCCGCCGCGGCATTGGTCTCCGCTGAGGCCGTCACGACGGCGCTCGCCCCGGCGGCCGGTGCCGCGGCGGGAGGCGAGCTGGCCGCGCCCGCTTCGCCTGCGGCGAAGATCAGCGCGATCGTCTTGCCCACCGGCACGACGTCGCCAGCCTGGGCGCTGACGTCGCGCAGAATGCCCGACGCCGGCGCCTCGATTTCGACCGTCACCTTGTCGGTCTCGATCTCGACGATCGACTCGCCCTTGACGACGTGGTCGCCGGGCGACTTGATCCAGCGCAGGACCTTGCCGGTCTCCTGAGCCATCTCGAGCGCCGGCATGATGACGTTCGTTGGCATCGCGCTAGGGGATTCTACCGCTCATCCAGGCCCTGAGCTCGGGCGTGGCGGACGTGAAGCGAATCCGGGTCGCGTCGAGGACCTTGCCGTAGATCTCACCGGCCGGATTCCCGAGCGCGCTCGCGGCGACCGTGATCTTGAGGTTGCTCAGGACCGCGAGCGCGAGCGGTGATCGGAGACGGGCCTCGGCGTCGGACACCTCGGTGAGATGGCCGTCGTACACCGTGCGCCCGACGAACTTTTCTTCGAGCACCGTGAACTGGACGGCCAGGGGTTGAGCGAGTGGGCGAAGGGGCGCCGACCTCTGCGGGAGCGACAGCGTGAACGGCTCGCCGATGCCGCCGACCTCGAAGAGCTGCAGGCTCCGCGCCGCGCCCTTGGGCTCGACCTGGAACTGCCCATCGATCCGGAGCGACGCCGTGATCCCCGCACGCGCGGCCTCGGTGATGAGGACCTGGCCCCCGGTCGTGAACGACTCGACGCGCCCGGCCAGGTTCACGTTGGACCCGACCGCGGCGTATTTCGTGCGGCGGAGCGATCCGATGTTGCCGACGATCACGCGGCCGGTGTGGATCCCGATGCCCATCTCGAGCTGAATGCCGTTCTTCGCGGCCAGTCGCCCGTTGACGTCGGCCATCGCGAGCTGCATGGCCAGCCCGCACGCCACTGCCTTGGCCGCGTGGTCGGAGCTGGCGACGGGTGCGCCAAAGATGACCAGGATCGCGTCACCGATGATCTCGTCGATGGTGCCCTCGTAGCGGCCGATGACGTCCACCATCGTCTCCAGATAGAGATTGAGGACCTCGATGACGTCGCGAGGGGCCAGGCGCTCGGCCATCGCGGTGAACCCGCGCAGATCGGACATTAAAATCGTCGCGTCCCGCTCCTCGCCACCGAGCTCCAGGCCCTCGGGATCCCGCAACAGACTCTCGGCGACCTCCTCGGACACGTACCGCCCGAAGGCGCGCCGCACGAGCTCGTGGGCGCGGGCCAGCTCCACGTTCTTCAGCGCGAGGCTGCGGCGGAGCTGATCGATGGTCAGGTGCGTGCTCACGCGGGCCAGCAGCTCGTGGGCGTTGAACGGCTTGCCCACGTAGTCGACCGCGCCCATCTCGAACCCCTTCACGATGTCGGCAGTGTCGGTCTTGGCCGTGAGGAAGATGACGGGGATGTCGCGCCAGGCGTCGGAGCTCTTGATGCGCTGGCAGGTCTCGAAGCCGTCCAGCTCGGGCATCATCACGTCGAGCAGGATGAGGTCCGGACGGATCTTCGTCAGCGCGTCCAGTGCCTGCTTGCCGTTGGTGGCCACGCTGAGCTGATACCCCTTGCCCTTCAGGATGGCCGCGACGGTCTGGATATTGGCCGGCGTGTCGTCCACGACCAGGATGCGTTCATTCATCGGCGCGCTCGTCAGAGGCCGTGGACGGTCGCCGCGCGCTCGAGCAACGCCTGGGCCTCGGCGAAGGCATATCCGTGGACGTGCTGCTCGAATTCAGCGAAGTCGTCATCGCGCAGGAGGAAGCGGAAGGCCTCGCGATGACCGTCCAGGACGTCGGCCGCGGCAGGGTCGAGCTCGCCGAGCTGCTGGCGCATCTGCGCGATGAGAGCTTTGAGAGCCTGCGGATCCGGCGGCGATGCAGGCGAGGGTGCCGGCGCCGGCGGCCCGGCGAGCGCGGGGTTCTCACCCAGCGCGGGCCGCAACTGGCCCACCAGTGCGTTCAGCTCATCATCGAGACGTCGTCGCAGGGCCTCGATCCGACCGGCATCGCCACGGCCCGCGATCGCGTGCTCGAGGGCCGCCGCCGCGGCCTGGACGGGGCCGGCGCCGAGATTGCCCGCCACGCCCTTGACCGTGTGAGCCAGCCGCTCGGCCACCGGGGTGTCGCCCGCGGTCAGCGCCTCGCCGATGCGCGCGGGCGCCTGGCCCTGCTGCTCGACGAACTGGCGCAGCAGCTTCAGATAGAGACGGCGGTTGCCCGCGACGCGCATCAGCCCATCCGCCGTGTCGAGCCCTTCGATCGACGGCACTTTCACGTCGTCGCCGAGCTCGAGTCCAGCCCGAGCCTCACTGGGCCGACTCGCGACCGCGTCGGGCTCGACGGGCGGGCGGTAGTGATGGGTGAGCGTGTCGAACAGCACGGCGGGATCGATCGGCTTGGCCACGTGATCGTTCATGCCGGAGGCCAGACACCGTTGCCGCTCCTCGAGCGTGGCATGGGCGGTCATGGCGATGATCGGCAAGCTCGCGAAGCGGCGGTCGGCCCTGAGGTGGGCGGTGGCCTGGAAGCCGTCCATCTCGGGCATCTGGAGATCCATCAACACGAGATCGAACGGGGGCGGCTGCGGGCCGTCCGAGAGAATCTGCACCCCCTCACGGCCGTTGCCGGCGACCCGCACGGTCGCGCCGGCGCCTTCGAGCAGCTCGACCGCGATCTGCTGGTTGATCTCGTTGTCCTCGACGAGGAGGATTCGCGCGCGCCGGAGCCGGCCCGCCTGCTCGTTCGCGGGCACGCTGGCGACGGCGCCCCCGTGAGTCGGATCACCGAAGAGGTTCACGAGCGTGTCCACGATCATCGACTTGGTGACGGGCTTGACGAGGAAGCCGTCGAGATGGAGCCGCTCGGCCTCTTCGCGGACTTCCTCGCGGCCGAACGCGGTGACGAGCACGATCGCGGGCTGGTGGGCCAGCGTCTCGTCGCTCTTGATCCGGCGGGTCGTCTGGAACCCGTCCAGGCCGGGCATGCGCCAGTCCATGAAGACGAGGTCGTACGGCGCCGTCGCGTCGGCCTGCTGGACGGCCGTGATGGCTTCGGCGCCGGAGGCGACCACGTCGACGCGGCTCACGATGGCCCGCAGTGGCTCTTGCAGGATCTCGCGGGCCGCGGCGTTGTCGTCGACCACGAGCACGCGGAGCCGCGAGAGGCGTTCGGGGACGATCCGGCGCGCGGACCGGGCGGCGCTCAGCTCGAACCAGGCGGTGAAGGAGAACGTGCTGCCCGCGCCGGGCTCGCTCTCCAGCCAGATGCGTCCGCCCATCAGCTCGACGAGCCGCCGCGAGATCGTGAGCCCGAGCCCGGTGCCGCCGTGCTTGCGCGTGGTGGACATGTCGGCCTGGGTGAAGGGCTGGAAGAGGCGGGACGCCTGCTCTCGGGTCATGCCGATCCCGGTGTCGCTCACGGAGAACTTCAGCTCGACCTTGTCGCCGGCGCGCTCGAGCAGACCGATCGTGAGCCGGACCTCGCCACGTTCGGTGAACTTGACCGCGTTGTTGACCAGGTTGGTGAGGATCTGTCCGAGACGGAGCGGGTCACCGCGCAGGTGCTCGGGGATCGTGCGCGAGACGTCGGCGAGGAACTCCAGCCCCTTGTCGTGGGCCTTCTGGGCGGTGAGAGTGATGACCGAGCTGACGACCTCGTCGATCTGGAAGTCCGTGGTCTCGAGGTCGAGCTTGCCCGCCTCGATCTTCGAGAAGTCGAGGATGTCGTTGATGACACCGAGCAGCGACGTGCCGGCGTTGTGGACCTTGCTGACGTAGTCGCGTTGCTTGGCGTTGAGCGGGGTCTTCAGCGCGAGATATGAGAGCCCGATGATGGCGTTCATCGGCGTGCGGATCTCGTGGCTCATGTTGGCCAGGAACATCGACTTCATCTCCGTCGCCTCCTCGGCCTTCTGCTTGGCGACGGCCAGCTCCTTCTGCTGCGCGACCAGCTCCTCCTTCTGCGAGAGCAGCTCCTGCTGCGACTGCGTCAGCTCCTCCGTCTGCTCCTCGAGCTTGCGCGCCTGCTCCTGGGTCTGCTCGAGGAGCTCGCGGGTCCGAACGTTCCGCGCGAGGATCTCCATGCTCAGCGCGACGATCGGCAGCAGCTCCTCGACCAGCGCCGTCTCCTTCGCCGCCAGGGGACGGAATGATGCGAACTCCACGACGCCGAGCGCCTCCCCTTGCGAGACGAGGGGCCAGGCGACGACGGACGAGGGCGCCGCCGACCCGAGCCCCGACGAGATGCCGAGGTAGTCCGGGGGCAGATCGGTCAGGGCAATGGCCTGGCGATCCCGCGCGCACTGGCCGATGAGGCCGTCGCCGAGCGCGAACGACGGCCGGGCCGCCTGGCGCTCACCCAGGCCGTAGCTGGCGATCAGCTTCACGCGCTGCTCGGCGGCGTCGACCCTGTAGACCGCTGCGACGCCACCGCCGAGCGCCGGCACCAGGCCCGAGAGCACGTGGTGGCCCAGGTCGGCGAACGTCGTCGCGCTCTGCAGCTCGGCCGAGATCCGCGCGGCGTTGGCCTTGATCCAGCGCTGCTCCTCCATGGAGGCGGCGCCGCGCTTGAGGACTTCCACCGACCGCGCGAGGGATCCCGTCTCGTCGACCTCGTGCGTGAAGGGCACGGCCTGGGCGAAGTCGCCCTTCGCGATCGCCTCGACCGACGTCTGCAACCCGTGCAGCGGCCTGACGATGCGTCGATAGGTCACGAGTCCGAGGGTGGCCGACAGGGCGAGCCCGAGCAGCACCGCCAGCAGCAGAGCCCGGCTCGCTCTCTGGATGGTGACGATGGTGGCGTCTCCCGCCTCCTTGGCGATGGCCTGATTGTGGTGCGTCCAGTCGGCCAGCAATACGTTCACCTGCTCGCCGAGCGGCGCGAGGCCACGGGTCAGGTGCGCCACCGCCGCCCGTTGGTCGCCGGCCGCGGCCAGGGCCATCGCCTGCTCGGCGCCCGCGATCCACTCACGCGTGCGCTCCCGTAGTTCCGCCGTCAGTGCGCGATCGCGTTCGTCGGAAACGAGCGTGTCCGCATACTGGCGCAGGAGGCGAGCCACCTCCGCCTTCCGCCGTTCGACGGCCGTCTGGAGCTCGCTCCGGCTCTTCGCGTCGTCCACCAGCAGATAGCTGCGAGCGTCGGCCCGCAGATCGGAGAAGGTCTGCATGATGGTCGCCGCGACCGCCAGGCTGCTGATCTGGGTCTCGGCCACGAACCGTCCGCGCTCGTCGATCCGGTCGAGCTCCATCTTCGTGAACACGCCGAGGCCCACCAGGGTGGCGAGGGGAATGCTCAGGAGGAGGAGGAGGCGCTTGGCGATCGTCATTGGGCAGAGCCCTGGCGCGACGCGGATGCCATGCCAGCCGCAGAGCGACGCGTGTAGGCGCCGTTGCCGCGGTCCACGAAGAGCTCCGCCGCCCCGCCGAGGTGCTCGCTCGGATCGAGCAGCAACAGGCCGCCCGGCTCGAGCATGGAGGCGATGCGTTCGAGGACGGCGTAGCGGTGGCCGGCCTCGAGGTACATCAGCACGTTGCGACAGAACACCACGTCGAAGATCCCATCGAGCGGCCACACGAGATCGGCCAGGTTCATCCGACGGAATTCCACCCGCCGTCGCACGGCCGGGACGAGACGCCGGCTTCCACCGCCGGCGGGCTCGCCGACGAACCGAGCCTGCTGGGCCGGCTCGAGCGCCGCGAGCGCAGCGTCGGCGTACTCGGCCTCGCGGGCGACGGCCAGCGCCGCCTCGTCGATGTCCGTCGCCAGGATCGTCACAGCCGGATCGTCACGTCGGAACACGTCGATCACGGCCATCGCGAGCGAATAGGGCTCCTCACCCGTTGCGGCCGCCGCCGACCAGAGCCGTGCCGAGCCGCGTCGATGCACGGCCCACAGGGCATGCTCGGCGGCCAGGTGGAAGTGCCAGGGGTGGCGGAAGAACCCGGTGAAGTTCGTGGTGAGGAGCTCGATCAAGCGGCGGCGGGCGTCGGTATCGCCGTCCTCCGCCGCGTCGAGCAACGCGTCGAGCGAGTCCTGCCCGATGAGCCGGTCGCTTCGGCGCTGGAGGAGCTCACGATGACGATCAAACAGCTCGATGCCGGCCAGCCCGAGCGCCAGGCGCCGCGCCCGCTCGAACTGTGCCTCCGTCAGCAACTTACGCCTTTCCGCAGAGCGCCCTGGCGGTCTCGAACACGGTTTTCTCCGACGGCACCGTGAGGTCCTCGAGCACGGGCGAGAACGGCACCGGGACGTCCATGGCCCCGATGCGCTTGACCGGCGCGTCGAGGTGATAGAAGGCGCCCTCGGCGATCACCGACGCGATCTCGGCCGTGGTGCCATAGCGCTCGTAGCCCTCGTCCACCACGATCGCGCGCGAGGTCTTCTTGGCCGAATCGATCAGCGCCTGCTTGTCCAGGGGATACGTCGTGCGCGGGTCGATCACCTCGGCGCTGATCCCGATCTCCTCGAGCATCTTGGCGGCGCCGAGCGCGACCGTCACCATGCTGCTGGTCGCGACGATCGTCACATCGGTGCCGGCGCGCTTGACCTCGGCCACGCCGAACGGGATCGTGTAGTCCTCGGCGGGCACCGGGCCCTTCACGCGGTACATCATCTTGTCCTCGAAGATGACCACCGGGCTGTCGTCGCGGATCGCGGTCTTCATCAGGCCCTTGGCCTCGTAGGGGCCGGACGGCAGCGCGACCTTGAGACCGGGAATGTGGCTCACCCACGCGTGGAGCGACTGCGAATGCTGGGCGGCCGAGCGGCGCGTGGCGCCGAGCGTGGTGCGAAAGACGATCGGCACCTTGATCTTGCCGCCCGACATGTAGTGCGCCTTGGCGGCCTGGTTGACCATCTGATCCATGGTCAGCGTGATGAAGTCGCCGAACATCACGTCGACGATCGGACGCATGCCGGTCATGGCGGCGCCGACGCCGATGCCGGCGTACCCGGGCTCCGAGATCGGCGTGTCGATGATCCGGTCCGTCCCGAACTCCTGCACCAGCCCCACCAGCGTCTTGAAGGGATGGCCGGCCTCGGCGACGTCCTCGCCGATCAGGAACACGCGCGGGTCGCGCCGCATCTCCTCCGCGATCGCTTCCTTCACCGCCTCGCCGTACGTCAGCTCTCGCTCACCCATGACCATCCCTCCTACGGCACGCGCAGGACCAGCTTGCCGAAGAAATCGCGTCCGGCCATCACCTCGTGAGCCTTGGCCGCGTCGGCGAGATCGAACGTCCGCCCGACCACGCCGCGCAGGCCGCCGTAGTGCACCATGTGCATCATCGCGGCGAAGCTCCGTCGACTCCGGGTGCCGCTGCCCATGAGGGTCAGCGGACGGGACTGGAGCAGGCCGAGATTGAACGGGATCTGGCTCCCCGACGTCGTACCGGTGATGACCAGCCGGCCGCCGGGCTTGAGGCTCGCGAGGCTCTCGTCCCAGACCGTCGCGCCGACGCAATCGAAGACGACGTCCACGCCGCGGCCGTCGGTCAGCTCCTTCACGCGCTGGCTGAACTTCGGCGTGGCGGTGTAGTTGATCACCTCGTCGGCGCCCAGCTCCTTGGCCTTCGCGAGCTTCCAATCGCTTCCCGCCGTGACGATGGCGCGCGCGCCGATGGACTTGGCCATCAGCAATCCGAAGCTCCCGACGCCGCTGCCGACCGCCTGGATCAGGATGTCCTCCCAGGGCTGGAGCTGGACGCGCTCGATCAGGCAGTGCCAGGCGGTGTGACCGGCCAGCGGCAGCGTCGACGCCTCGGCGAACTCCATCCAGTCGGGGATGCGCTGAAGGTTGACCGCGGGGACCTTGCAATACTGAGCGTGACCGCCGTCCAGCTCGCCGCCGAGCCGCTTCTGTTTTTCGCAAAACTCGTCGCGCCCGAGCGTGCAGGGCGTGCAGGCGCCACACTTGACGCGATTCTCGACGACGACCCGGTCGCCTTCCTTCCATCCGGTGACGCTGGGTCCGAGCCGCGCCACCTCACCGGCGATGTCCAGCCCCAGGATGCGCGGGAGCGTGCCGGTGGCCGAGCGTCCAGCGCGGATGCTGAGGTCGGCGTGGTTGAGCGCCGTCGCGCGGACGCGGACGACGACCTCGCCCGGCCCGGCGTCCGGATCGGGGCGGTCGCCGAAGATGAGCTTGTCCGGGCCTCCTGTTTCGGCGATGTAGACGGCTTTCATGCGGCGGACACCTCGTCGAGAAATTTGCGCAGCACCACGAGCAGACCAGCCGGATTGTCGCCCTGCACGGTGTGGCCGGCGCCGGCCACCTTCACCCAGCGGCCGTCGGGGAGAGCGCTGGCCAGGCGCTCGGCGTCCTCGTCGTGGAACACGTCGCTTTCGGCTCCGCGCACCACCAGCGTCGGACACGCGACCTTGGCCACCGCCGACCACAGGAGCTGGCGGCGGCGCTCGTAGGCCGCCTGGTCGAAGCGGCCGCGGTGACGCTGGTCGTACTTCCACATCCACTTGCCGTCGGGCATGCGGCGGAGGTTGTGGAGCAGGCTCCGCCGCAGGAGCGTGGCGTCGCGGCGCGGATTGAAGCTGAGCGCCCTGGCCACGAAGTCTTCCACCGAATCGAGCGGCGTGGCCTCCGACGTGAACGCGGCGATCTTCCTCACGCCGGCCTGACGAACCTCCGGGCCGACGTCGACGATCACGAGCCCGGCCAGGCGCTGGCTGTGCGCACTGGCCCAGGCCAGGGCATTGACGCCGCCGAGCGACATGCCGACGAGGACGAAGCGATCGAGCCCGAGGCGATCGACGAAGGCGTCGATGTCGGCGGCGTGACTCTCGATGCCGTAATCCATCTCCGGCGACCACTCGCTGTCGCCGTGGCCCCGCTGATCGAGGGCCAGGCAGTGGCGCTCGGTTCGGAGCGAGGCGCAGACGAGGTCCCAGGTGTGGGCGTTGAGCCCGCCACCGTGCAGGAACAGCATCGGGGGCCGGCCGCGCGTGCCCCAGTCGAGATAATGGAAGCGCATCCCGCGCAGCACGACGTGGTGCGACGCGGGCAGGACCAGCTCGGGAAGCGTCAGCCCGGCGGTGGCCGACGCCTCCGCCAGGTGCTCACGGAACTCGTCGGGGCTGAGGCTCACTTGACCTCTTTCAGGAGCGCGCACGTGACCAGCGCGTGAGTCGGGTCGAGCGCCTCCTGGGCCATGAAGACCTTCTGCACGACGCCCTGGCGATCGATGACGAACGTCGTCCTGCGCGCGATGACCGACTGCTCGTCGAAGACGCCGTAGGCCTTGCTGATGTCTCGCCTGGCGTCGCTCAAAATGTTGAACGGCGCTCCCAGCTTCTCGGCGAACGCGACGTTGGCCCAGACGCTGTCGACGCTCATGCCGAGGATCACCGTGTTGTTCGAGTTGAACTCGCCGGTGTTTTCCCGGTACTTCGTCATCTCGGTCGTGCAGCCCGGCGAGAACGCCGCCGGGAAGAAGGCGAGGACGACGTTCTTCTGTCCCCGGAACTCGCTCAGCGTGACGGTCTTCCGGTCGCGACGGCCGTTGGCGTCGGCGGCCGTCAGATAGTTGGCGGTGAAGTCCGGCGCCACGTCGCCCGTCCTGACGCTCGGAGGCGGGGGAGGAGAGGCGGAAGGCGCCTGGGCGCCGGCCACCGTCGTTGTCAGCACGCATAGGGCGAAAGCCAGGGACACGGTTCTCATGGGGTTCCTTTCACGCCACGCCAGGCGTCGACAGCCCTCTCTCCGAAGAACCAGGAGAGGCTGCTTCAGTCTGCACGCGGAGTCAAGGCGTCACGGTCAGCTTCTCGTAGAGCGCGCTGAGGATTTCGTCGATCCCGGCGGAGGCCCACACGTCGAAGAACGGCGATTGCTGCATGGCGAGGAACTCGCGCCGATCGCGGTCTCGCGCCTGTTCTTCTGTCTCGCCGGGCCGGGCCGACTGCTGGTGTCCGCGGATGAGGTCCTTGCGGTAGATGGCCGGGTACTCGATGTAGCGGTGCAGCTCCTGGAAGTCCTTCGTGTAGAAGACCGCGACGAGCAGCGACGCCCACTCGGCGCCGTTCTTCTTGTTCAGGAACTCCAGCATGAGGTCGTGATTGCCGTCGGGATACGCCGCGAGATCGGGGCGCCGCGTGCCGAGGATCTTCTTGCCGTCACGGTTGAAGATCCGCAGCTCCAGCCCGCCGGCCTCGGCCAGCCGGGCCAGCATCGGCACGTCGCGCCGGCAGTCCGACGACCAGTCCTCGGAGATCACGAGAATCTTGGCCGGCCCGTTGGGCTGCGCGGCGAGCCACTTGATGGCGGCGGTCTGCTGATCCGTCAGGCGCGCCCGAGCGTAACGCTCGCGGAAGATCCCGCTGTTGTCCTTGCGGGCGACGGCCTTCGACCCGCCGTCGGGGAAATACCCGCCCCACGCCTCGCGGGCGAGGTTCTCGGCGCTGCCGGCATACTTCACGTACTCGTCGAAGGTCCTGCCCCTGGCGAACCGCTCGGGGGTGATGACACTCCTGGCCATGTTGTCCTCCTTGCGTTTCAGAACCGTGAGTCACGCGCGAAACGAGGCGTGATCCACCGTCCACCGCTTGAGCAGATCGGGATCGGGCTCTTGCGCGATGCCGGGCACACGTGACGTCGCGATCTCGCCACGGCCGCTCAGGACGATCTCGGGCTTGCCCAGGTCGTCCCGGTAGAAGTAGGACGACGGGAAGATGTCGCCGGCGTAGGTGAAGTTCGGCAGCGTCGCCAGCTCGGCGCAGATCGCTCCGCCGATGGCGGTCTCGAGCATCCCGCCCACCCAGCAGGGCACGGAGTGCTGGGCACAGTAGGCCTGGATGTCGCGCGACGCCGTCAGCCCGCCCACGCGAGCCACCTTGATGTTGATCACGCGGCAAGCTTTCATCTGGATCGCAGCCTTCACGTGGGCCAGGCTCAGCGCGCTCTCGTCCAGGCAGACGGGCGTCTCGATCCGCGACTGGAGCTCGGCGTGATTGACCAGGCTCAGGCCGTCGTCGGCCAGCGGCTGCTCGATCATGGCGAGGCGATAGCGGTCGAGCGTGCGGAAGAGATCGACATCGGCAAGCGTGTACGCGGCGTTGCAATCGATGTGGAACGTGAAGCTCGGAAACGTGGACCTGACCGCGGCGACCATGTCGAGGTCCCAGCCGGGCCGGAACTTGAGCTTGATCCGTGGGAAGCCCTGGACGATCGCTTCGTCGATCTTCTTCATCAAGGTGTCGAGCGAGTCCTGGACCCCGAAGTCGGCGCCGACGGCGACGCGATCGCCCGTGCCGCCGAGGGCCACGTGCAGCGGCACGCCCTGGCGCTTGGCCTCCAGCACCCACCAGGTGATCTCGAGCGCGGCCCGCGCGAACTGGTTGCCCTTCACGAAGTCGAGATGGCCGAGCAGGTCCTGCGCCGTGCGGATGTCCTGGCCGATGATGCGGCCGGCCATGTGCTCACGCACCGTGTGGAAGGTCGCCAGCGTGTGCTCGGCGGAATAGTTGGGAATGTAGGGCGGGCAGCTCTCTCCCCAGGCGTGGTGCCCCTGGCTCTCCATCCGCACCAGCACGGTGTCGGTATCGTGCTGATCGCCGTAGGAGGTCTTCCACACGAACGCCAGCGGCACCCGCACCCGGTAGATCTCGATGCCTTCGATCACCATGAAAGCGCCTCCCACCCGTCGCGCATGGCTGCCGGTCGAGGCTGAGGCAGCCGGGGCCCGGAGTCAAGGAGGTGCTATGATCCCGCGGCGATGACCGCGACACACGGTGAGCCGTCCGACGGCGAGGGCATGGCAGGTCGTCTCGTCCTCGTGATCGACGCCACGGTCCCCGCGGCCGTGCATCAGGCCTCTGCCACGCTCGCCGCGAGGCTCGCCGACGAGGCAGGCCTGCCCGTCACCGTCGCCACCGCGCCCGTCGATCGTCTCGACGCGCTTCGCGACTCGCTTGGCCGTGACGCCGACGTTCGCCGTCGCGAGTACGCGCCGACGCCGCGCGCGGACGCATCCCAGCCGATGTCGTCGGCGCCCTTCCTCTGGCGCCGTGACGGCCGTCCCGACTGGGGCAGCATGTGGACGACGTTCTGCGAGCTCGCGCTCTACGGCGGGCCGCCTCAGCGCGGCGCCGAGAGCGCGTTGCGGGCCCCGACCGGCCCGGCGGCCGATTCCGGCCGCGAGATGCTCGCCGAGATGCAGCGAGGGATCTGGGAGACGACGGGGCTCTACGCGGAGTCGATCGAGCCGGGGTGGCTCGCGGTGACCTGCGAATCGCCGACGATGGCCGCGTGGATGTGCGCGGCGATCATCCTCGAGAACGTCGACGCGCGCGTCGACGAGGAGCGCCTCGTACTGCCGGCGGGGCCCGACTACCAGTTGAAGGACGAGGTGAAGAGCATCATCACCGTGGTCGCCAAGACGCATCACTACTGGCAGGCGCACGTCACGGGCGCCGCCGAGCGCGGGTGAGCGCGTGCGTTATCCGTTCCGCTGCACGGTGTGCGGGCTCGAGTTCGACGTGTCGCGGCCGGCTCGCGATGCGGCCGCCGAGGCGTCGTGTCCGGCCGATGGTGCCGCGGCGGTGCGCGTGTTCACGGTGCCCTCGATGAACTTCAATCGCCCGCCGTCCACCACGCCCTCACCGCCGTCCAGCGGGTTCTCGCACTCCGGTCATTCGCACGGCCCGGGCACGGGCCACCACTCGCACTGACGTGAGCCAGTACTCGGAGCCGACCCGGTTCGGCCGGATCAATCCACCGAACGACGCGTGGCTGGCCAAGCAGCCGCCCGAGCCGATCCTCGAGCCCGAGCTGCCGATCATCGACACCCATCATCATCTGTGGGTGCGGCCGGACCACCGCTACCTGCTGGACGAGCTGCTCGCCGACCTGCGCACCGGCCACAACGTGATCGCCACCGTGTTCGTGGAATGCCACGCGATGTACCGCGCTCGCGGGCCGGCGGAGCTCCGGCCGATCGGTGAGACCGAGTTCGTCGCAGGGATCGCCGCGATGAGCGACAGCGGCCTCTACGGCCCGACGCGTGTCGCCGCGGGGATCGTGGGCTTCGCCGATCTCACGCTCGGCGATCGAGTCGAGTCCGTGCTGGAGGCGCAGATCCGCGCCGGCGGCGGGAGATTCCGTGGCGTGCGCCACTCGGCGGCGTGGGACGCGAGCGACGTGATCGGCAACAGCGCCGTGGCCACGGGCCCGCACCTGATGCAGCGACCGGACTTCCGGTCCGGCCTGGCCCGGCTGATGGCGCTCGACCTGTCCCTCGACGCCTGGGTCTTCCATCCCCAGCTCGCCGATGCCGTCGACCTCGCGCGCGCGTTTCCGAGAGCGAACATCATCGTCGGCCACGTGGGGGGTCCGCTCGGCTACGGTCCGTATGCGGGCAAGCGGGACGCGGTGTTCGCCGCCTGGAAGGCCGGGATCATCGAGCTCGCCCGGTGCCCGAACGTGGTCATGAAGCTTGGCGGCATGATGATGCGCCTGGCCGCCTACGATTACGGCGCGCGGCCCGCGCCGCCCTCCTCGGCCGAGCTGGCGGATTACTGGCGGCCGTATGTCGAGACGTGCATCGAGCGCTTCGGTGCGGCCCGCTGCATGTTCGAGAGCAACTTCCCGGTGGACAAGATGGGCATCGGCTACGCCGCGCTCTGGAACGCCTTCAAGCGCATTGCCGCGCGCGCATCGGCCGAGGAGAAGCTGGCGCTGTTCAGCGGGACGGCGCGGCGGGCCTATCGACTGGATCCGCTCTTGTCCTCCAGCTCCGCCCAGCGCGCATAGAGTCGGTCCACTTCTGCCCGCGCGGCGTCGAGCGCCGCATAGCGCTGCTGCAACGCCGTCGGATCGGAGACGATCGCCGGGTCTTCCGCCTCGCGCTGGCGGGCCTCGACGGCGCCTTCGGCATCCACGATCGCCTGTTCCATACCGTCCCACTCACGCTGCTCGCGATAGCCGAGGCGCCTGGGCCGCGTCCGCTCGCGCTCGGGCGGCTTCTCGGTGGTCTTGGGCGGCGTCGGCGCGACGGTGCTGCAGGCCGCTTCCCACTGCGGATAGTCGGCGAACGTCGTCGCACCGCCGAGGCCGTCGAGGGCGAGGATCACCGTGGACACGCGCTCGAGCATGAAACGATCGTGGGTGACGAGGACGAGCGCGCCATCGAATTCGGCGAGGCTGTTCTCGAGGACCTCGAGCGTCGGGATGTCGAGGTCGTTGGTGGGCTCGTCGAGGATGAGGAGATCGGCGGGCTCGCGCATCAGGCGCGCGATGAGGATGCGGGCCTGCTCGCCGCCCGACAGCCGGCCGACCGGCACCTCGAGCTGCTCGGGCCGGAACAGAAAGCGCTTGGCCCACGACGCGACGTGGACGCTGCGGCCCCGCCACGCGACGGAATCGCCCTCGGGAGCGAGCGCGCGGCGCAGGCTCTGGTCGGGGTCGAGGCCGCCGCGCTCCTGCTCGAAGCGCACGACCCGCAGGCCGTCGGCGCGCTCGATCTCGCCGGCGTCGGGGGAGAGCTCACCGGCGAGCAGATTGAGGAGCGTCGTCTTGCCGCTTCCGTTCGGGCCGATCAGCCCCACGCGCGTGCCCGGCGAGATGACGAGGTCGAGGTGGCTCACGAGCTGTCGTCCGCCGAGTGATTTCGTCAGGCCGCGCGCGACCAGCAGCCGGCGCGTCCGGCGCTGCGAGGCGGTGAAGTCGATGCCCGCTGTGGCCGTCACCCCGCGCGCCCGGCTGTCCTCGAGCTCCTCGATGAGCCGTCCGGCCTCCTTGATGCGGCCCTTCGCCTTCGTGGACCGCGCCTTGGCGCCGCGGCGGAGCCATTCGATCTCGCGCCGCACGGTGTTGGCCAGCGATTCCTGGTAGGCGGCCTGCCCGCGCAGGAACGCGTCGCGGCGCGCCAGGAACTCGCTGTAGCTTCCGTCGGTCTCGAACACGCCAGCGGGGTAGGCGCGATTCAGCTCGAGCATGCGCGTGGCCACGTGCTCGAGGAAGTAGCGGTCGTGGCTGACGATGAGACAGGCACGCGCCCGCTCGCTGAGGACGGTCTCGAGCCAGAGGATGCCCTCCACGTCGAGGTGGTTGGTCGGTTCGTCCATCAGGAGGACGTCGGGCGCGGCCGCCAGCTCACGGGCGATGGCCAGGCGCTTCTTCCAGCCGCCCGACAGCGCGTCGACGCTGGCGTGGCCATCGACGAAACCCGCGCGGCCGAGCGCCTGGGCGATGCGGCCGGGCCGGTCGTCCTCGTCCACGTCGGGCAGCGCCGCCGTCACGACCTCGGCAACGGTGAGACCGTCGGCAAACACCGGATCCTGCGGCACGTAGCCGAGGCGGACGCCACCGCGGAGCGAGCGGGAGCCGCCGTCGGGGGTCGTCACGCCGGCGAGGATCTTGAGGAGAGTGGATTTGCCGGAGCCGTTGGGTCCGACGAGACCGGCCTGGTCGCCTTCGAACAACCCGAGCGACAGGTCGTCGAAGAGCGACCGAGTTCCGTAGGTCTTGCTCACCGACTCACAACTGAGCAGGAGCGGCCGGGCCATTCGACGTCACTTCTTCTTCTGCTTCGGCTTCTTCTTCTCCTTCTGCATGCTCTTGCCCTTCGCCATTGGCTCACCTCCTCTCCTCGGACTCTTCAGTCATTATAATTGCCAGGCTCACGTGGCCCGAATTTCCAGATGCATCGTCACGCGTAGACGTCCTGATCGACCTGATTCGCCTCGGGGTAGGGCGCGGCCAGCGCAAACTGCACGCCCGTGTCGATCTCCGCCTTCACGTCGGTCTGGATGCGCTCGAAGACGCTCGCGTCGACGAGCCGCTGGGCGGTGAGGCGCTGGGCCAGCGTCTCGAGTGGATCGTGCTTGCTCATCCACTCCTTCTCTTCTTCGCGCGTGCGGTACTCGCGGTTGACGTCGCCCACGTGGTGACCGTGGTAGCGGTAGGTCTTGCACTCGAGGAACGCCGGCCCTTCGCCGCGGCGCGCCCGCTCCACCAGCTTCCGCATCGTCGCGTTGACGGCCTGGACGTCCTGACCGTCGACCGTCTCGGCGTGGATGCCGAAGGCCCTGGCCCGGGCCAGGATCTCGCCGGCGATGGTGTCACCGCAGGGCGTGTACTCGCCGTACAGGTTGTTCTCGCACACGTAGATGACGGGGAGCTTCCAGAGGGAGGCCATGTTCATCGACTCGTAGAGCAACCCTTGCCCCAGCGCGCCGTCGCCGAAGAAGCACGCGGCGACCTGGCCGCTGCCGCGCATCTTCGCCGAGAGCGCGGCCCCGGTCGCGATACCGGTCGAGCCGCCCACGATGGCGTTGGCGCCGAGGTTGCCGGTCTCGGGGTCGGCGATGTGCATGGAGCCGCCCTTGCCGCGGCAGTAACCCGGCTCCTTGCCCAGCAGCTCCGCGAACATCCGGTTGACCGAGGCGCCCTTGGCCAGGCAGTGGCCGTGGCCGCGGTGGGTGCTGGTGATGAAGTCGTCCCGGCGCAGGGCCTCGCAGACCCCGACGGCCACGGCCTCTTCCCCTATATAAAGGTGGGCCAGGCCGGGCATCTTGGCGCTCTTGTAGAGCTCGTTGACCTGCTCGTCGAAGGCGCGGATCTTGGCCATCTGGCGGTACATGTGGAGGTTCTGCTCCAGCTCCAGCCGGGGCTCCATCGTCTGAGTGCTCATGGCTCCTCCCTGGTGACTACGCGAGGCTGCTTCAGTCCGCGCACAGAGTCAAGACGTCCGGGGACTTCACACGTGAGATAAGCTACGCGAATCGCCATGGACGCTGTCGTCGACGTTCTGGTTCAGTACGGCTACGTGGTCGTGTTCGGCTGGGTGTTCGCCGAGCAGATCGGGCTGCCGCTTCCCGCGGTGCCGGTCCTGCTCGCCGCCGGCGCGGTCGCCGGCAACGGGCGGCTGAGCGTGGCGCTCGTGCTCGTCCTCGCCGCGGTCGCCTCGCTGGTGAGCGACACCATCTGGTACTGGATCGGCCGGGTGCGCGGGGGCCGGGTCCTCAGCTGGCTGTGCCGCATCTCGCTCGAGCCCGACTCGTGCGTGCGACGCACCCAGCGGCTCTTCAGCGCCCGAGGTGCGCGCTCGCTGCTGATCGCCAAGTTCGTGCCCGGGTTCAGCACGGCGGCGCCGCCGCTGGCGGGGATCGTGCGGATGCCCGTGCTCCAGTTCCTCGCGTTCACGGGCCTCGGTGGCCTGATCTGGGCGGGCCTCTTCGTCGGCGTCGGCTGGCTCGCCGCCTACCAGCTCGAGGTGGTGGCGAGCTACGCCGAGCGCTTCGGGCACGGGGTGGGCGCGCTGGCGATCGCTGCGATTCTCGGCTACGTCGCGTGGAAGTTCATCATGCGACAGCGATTCCTCCGGAAGATCCGGATCGCGAGGATCACGCCCGAAGAGCTGAAGACCAAGCTGGACAGCCACGAAGACCTGATGCTGGTGGACCTGCGCGACTCGATCGATTTCGATACGGAGCCCTCGATCATCCCGGGCGCGCTCCACATGACGACCGAAGAGCTGGAGGCGCGCCATCACGAGATCCCGCGCGAGCGCGAGATCGTGCTCTATTGCACCTGACCCAGTGAAGCCTCCAGCGCCCGGGTGGCGCTCCTCCTCAAGCGTCGCGGCATCGAGCACGTGCGCCCCCTCGCCGGCGGCTTCTACGCGTGGCGAGATCGTGGGTACCCGATGATCGCCCTCGCTCCCGCGGCCAGTCGGGACGGGCATGCCTGATCCGATCCTGCTCTTGGTCGACGACGATCCGGAGACGCTGGCGTCGCTGGCCTCGGCGCTCGAGCGACGGTTCGGCGCCGATTATCGCGTTCTGACCGAGCGCTCTCCGACGTCGGCGCTGGCACGTCTCGAGCAGGCGTGCGAGCGCGGGGAGGACGTCGCGCTGGTCGTGGCGCACCTGTGGGCGCCCGAGATGACCGGCCTCGATCTCCTCGCTCGCGTGCACGATCTCTGCCCCCGGGCCTCGCGCTGCGTGCTGGTCAGCTACGGCGACGGCCCGGCCTACCAGCACGTGCGGCGTGCGTTCGTGCTGGGCCAGCTCGATACGTACCTGTTGAAGCCGTGGGGCGATCCGGAAGAGCGGCTCTACCCCGTCGTCAGCGAGATCCTCGGGAGCTGGGCCCGGAGCGTTCGGCCACGCGTGGCGCTTCTGCACATCGTCGGCGAGCGCTGGGCGCCCCGCAGTCACGAGATGCGGGATCTCCTCGAGCGCAGCTCGTTCCCGTACAGGTTCTACTCTCACGACTCCGACGAGGGCCAGCGTCTGCTGCGGGAGGTCGGGCACGCGGGCGGATTGCCGGCCGTGATCTTCGGTGACCGCTGCCTGACGGACCCGACGAACCTCGAGATCGCGCGGATGCTCGGCGTCAAGACGGAGCCCGAAGGCGGCCTCTACGATGTCGTCGTCGTCGGAGCGGGGCCGTCGGGTCTCGCCACGGCGGTCTACGCGGCGGCGGATGGGCTGAGAACGCTCGTCGTCGAGCGTCAGGTGGTCGGCGGCCAGGCGGGAACCAGCTCGATGATCCGCAATTACCTCGGATTCCCCAGAGGCATCAGCGGCGCCGAGCTGGCCGCGCGCGCCCACGAGCAGGCCATCTCGCTCGGCGTCGAGTTCCTGTTGATCCGCGAGATCACCGGCCTCGCCGCGCGCGGGCCGGAGCGGATCGTCACCCTGGCCGAGGCCATCGACGTCAGCACGCGAACGGTCGTCATCGCCACGGGTGTGTCCTACAACCGTCTCGAGATCGACGGCCTTGACGGCCTCCTCGGCAAGGGCGTGTTCTATGGCGCGGCGACCGCCGAGGCTCCGGCGTTCGCGGGCCGACACGTCTTCGTCATCGGCGCCGGGAATTCGGCGGGCCAGGGCGCGGTGCACCTGGCGCGCTACGCGGCCAGCGTCACGCTCTTGGTGCGGGGCGCGTCGCCGACCATGTCGGACTATCTCGCCAGGCAGATCGAGCGGGCGAGCAACATCCAGGTGCGCCTGAACACCGAGCTGCTCCGCGTCCACGGTCGGCGTCGCCTCGAGGCCGTCGAGGTCAACGACACGCTGCGCGGGACGGCGGAATCGCTGCCGGGATCAGCGTTGTTCGTGTTCATCGGCGCCGGGCCGCACACGTCGTGGCTGGAGAAAACGCTTCAGCGTGACGAGAACGGGCACATCTCGACCGGACGCCACGTCGTTCGCGGCGCGACGGGTGTGCCGATTTGGGACGAGGCTCGAGAGCCTTACGTGCTCGAGACGAGCCTGCCCGGTGTGTTCGCGGCGGGTGACGTCCGCCACAACTCCCCGCGCGGCGTGGTCGCCGCCGTCGCCGACGGCGCCATCGCGATTCGTTCCGTCCGCGAATACCTCGGGCATTAAGAACATGGGGGCCCCGAGATGGCCCCCGAGATTCAGGCGAAGGGGGCTACGCCCCCCTCGAACTCCCCCGGCCCAACGTTCGGGCCGCCCCGGCCAAGCCGTGGCGCCCCTCTGTAACACGACAGCGCGTCACTCCCCAGGCATGATCACGGTCTTCGCGCCGCGTCCGGCGGAAGCGTGGGCGAATGCCTCCGCGATGCGCGCCAGAGGGAAGCGCGCCGTGATGAGCCGGCCGACGCCGAGTTTGGGCATCAGCGCGAGCGCGCGGCGGAACGCGGTGCCCCGGCCGAACGCGCCGGCGATCCTGATCTCACGGAAGTGCACGTCCCAGAGGCTCAGCGGGAGCTCGCTGCCCTTGGGGCTGACGCCGACGAGCTGCACGACGCCGGTGGGCTTGACGAGCGTCATGGCCTCGGCGACCAGCTCGGGCTTCCCCACCGCCTCGCAGACGACGTCCGCGCCGCGCTCGCGGGTGAGCGCCATCACGCGCTCGCGCACGTTCTCCTTCGTGGGATCGATCACCACCTGGGCCCCGAGCTTCTTCGCGATGGCGCGCCGCTCCTCGAGAGGGTCCGACAGAATCAGGCGGCGCGCGCCGCGCCGACGGGCGAGCACCATCGTGAGCAGTCCCATGATGCCGCCCCCGATGACCAGCACGGTGGCGCCGCGCTCCATCGGGAACTTCTCGAGTCCGGCGAGGCAGCACGCCGCCGGCTCGGTCAGCGCGCCGGCAACGGGATCGAGGCCGCGCGGCAGCGGATGCACGCAGCGGGCGGGCAGCGCGACGCGCTCGGCGAAGCCGCCGACGCGGGTTGCCCGGCGGCACTGGCTGATGCGGCCGGCGTCGCACTCAGCGCATTCGCCGCAGCCGTAGGATGGCTCGCACGCGACCGCGCGGCCGACGAGGCTTTTCGGCACGCCGCGGCCGACCGCGCTGACCACGCCCGTGTACTCGTGCCCGAGCACGAGCGGCGGCGACCACGGGAACAGTCCCTGGGTGGCGTGGATGTCCGTGCCGCAGATGCCGGCCGCGTGCACGGCGACGACGACCTGGCCCGGCCCTGCGACTGGCTCCGGGACCTCGTCGATCGTGAATTGGGCACTTCCGCGCCAGGTCGCGACGTTCATCTCCGGGTGAGCCTCATCGTGCCGAGCACGTTCGCCTGGCACATCTCGTCGGTCGTCTCGAAGCCCGACCTGACGATACGGGGCGGGGAGCTCGGGTTGTTCGGGTTGTCGGCGGAGTTGTCGTACACGCACTCGGCCTCGATGACGGTCCCCGACGGCAGCGCCATCGGGCGCTTGAACGAGTAGAGGAGCTGCCACTCGAAATCCCAGTCGTCGATGTGAAGAAGCGGCTGCCTCGTCCCATCCGGAAAGCGCGCGGTCACCCGCAGCTCGCGCCCGAGCAGGTGCATGTGACCGTGGACCGACAGCGCGAGCAGCTCGTCCTGCACGACCGCTGTCGCCACGACCGACGAGCGGGGCGCTCCCGCCGGGATCGAGAAGTTCCAGGCCGACGCGCGCACGCGATTGAGGCGGCGGTCGAACGGCCCCGACGTGAAGTGCAGTCCCACGCGGGTCAGATCGGTCTCGACCGCGTCACCGGGGTTGTTGTAGTGGACCTGCATGACCAGACGCGCCCCCGGAGGAATTCCCCACGCCACACCCGACGGGATCTCGAGCGGCTGAAATCCCGGCGTCCAGCCGCCCAGGCCACCCTGGGTCTCGAAGCCCGGTCCTCCGAAGCACGGGTAGCCGTCGCCGCGATCGAGCTCGACCGAGCGCCCGGTGACGTCGAGAAAGGTCTGGACGTGATGCACCACTTTCCGATTGCCGGGGAGCACTTCCGAGGCGCGAATGAACCGCCACTCGCCGGGAATCGTGATCGGTACAGCGAAGCAGCGGTAGATGTCGCGCGTTCGTGCCGGAATGGTGAACGGCTTCGTCATCGCCAGCACGGCCCCGGGCTGGCCGAGGGCCCACCCGGTGCGGAATTTCCGCGGCGGCGGCAGATCACGCGGATCGCCCTCGGGCGCACCGTCGTGCACCCACCGGGTCACCAGCGCGATCTCCTGGTCCGAAAGCCGGCGAACGTCCGCGAACTCACCGTAGCCTGGCACTGCTTTCCACGGCGGCATCTTCCTCGCCGTGACCGCCTTGCGGATCTTGGCGCGGCGTGACGCGGCATCGTCGTAGGTCAGCAGGGGAAAGGGCGCCACGCTCTCCGGCCGATGGCATTCCTGGCAGTGCCGCTGGAGCAGCGGCGCGATGTGCCTGGTGAAGGTGACGGGCCCGGAGGCGGCTGGCGCCTCCGAGCTCGCCGTGGTCGGGGCCTTCGCCGTTTCGCACGCGCCGAGCGTCACGACGGCGACGAGCGCGGCGAGCGTGAAGGCCCAGGTCGTCATCAGCGCTAACGCGGTGGCGGCGTGTGCTTGCCCGAGACCTGGGGCGTCGTCCCTTCCTGTCCCTTCTGCTGGCGGTCGAGCCGGGTCTCGCGCGACCAGGTGCGCTTGAGGTCGTCACGCACATTGAAGCGCAGCCGGCCCAGGCCGTCCGTCTCCAGCTCGATCCGGTCGCCGTTCTGGAAACCGCTCAGGCCACGATGGTTGGTGCCGGTGGCCAGGATGTCGCCGGGCTCCAGCGAGTGGATCGACGTGACCCACTCGATGCAGCGCGGGATCTTGTGGGCCATGTCGCTGGTGTTGAAGTTCTGCTTCAGCTCGCCGTTGACCCAGAGCCTCACCTGGAGCTTGTGCGGGTCGACGATCTCGTCGGCCGTCACGATCCACGGGCCGATCGGGGCGAACGTGTCGCGCGACTTCATCTGATAGAACGTGTTGCCCGTCGGCAGCAGCCCGCGGGCCGACCCGTCGATGAAGTTCGTGTAGCCGAAGACATAGCTCATGGCGTCCGCGGCGCGTACGTTCGACGCGCGCTTGCCGATGACCAGGGCCACCTCGGCCTCGCCCTCGAAGATCGTGGCGGGGACGTCGGGGAGCACCATCGTGTCCTCGGGGCCGATGATCGCGCTCGGAGACTTGTGAAACGCGTTGATGGGCGCCGGCTCGCTCCGCGTTCCGTCTTCCATGTAGTTCACGGCCATGCACTCGATGTTGGTGGGCTTCGGCAGGGGAGGCCGGATCTTCACCTGGCCGAGCGGCACGCTCTTGCCGCGGCTCACCGCCTCCTCGAGACGCCGCTTGTAGTCGGCGAAGCGCTCGATGAGCCCGCTGATGAGATTATGCGGGCCCGTGTGCGGGATGTCCCGTACCGTGTCCGACACGTCGACGACCGCGTCACCCTTGAGCACTCCCAGCTTGAAGTCGTCGAAGAAGAGGATCTTCACGGGTCCCTCCTGTGGGATATGTTGGCGTCGGCGAATATACCAGTGATCTCGTTGTCGGGTGAGACCAACGTCCCATAGACCCCGGCGTCGGCTCCGAGACCATATCCTCTGATGAACAAAGTACTGCGTCGCGCAATCCTGGCGGTGGCGATCGCGCTGCCCGTTCTGCTCGCCCTGACCGTGGGCGTGGCCGCCGTGAACCGCTTCGCCGGGCCCCTGCCGCCCCGCACGTTTTCCATGTCCACGGGGCGGGAGGGCGGCGCCTACCACCAGTTCGCGCTCGAGTACCGGCGGTTGCTGGCGCGCCAGGGATTCACGCTGGTGATCGAGCCCGGACCAGGCTCGGTCGAAACGGTGCGCCGGCTTCGGCGTGGCGAGGTCACGGTGGGCTTCGTGCAGGGCGGCACGGCCGCCGACTCGGATGCCGAGCAGCTCGTCTCCCTGGCCAGCGTCTTCTACGAGCCGCTCTGGATCTTCCACCGTCGTGCGCTGCGCGTGACGTCGCTCGGAGAGCTGCGTGGCCGGCGTGTCGCCGCCGGAGAGGAGGGCAGCGGCACCCGGGCGCTGGCGCTCCAGCTCCTCGCCGCCAGCCGAGTGACGCCCCAGAACACGGACGTGCTCGCCCTGACCAACGACGACGCCGAGGCGCGGCTGCGCGACGGACGGATCGACGCCGCGCTCTTCGTCATCTCGCCGCGCGCGCCGATCGTCGACCGGCTCCTTCGGCATCCGGCAGTCGAGCTGATGAGCGAGCGGCGCCACCGCGCCTACACCAGCCACTACGGCTACCTCACCGGCGTCACGCTGGGCGAGGGCATGGTCGACCTGGCGCGTGACGTGCCGGGCGAGGACAAGGCGCTCCTGGCCACCACGGCCGCGCTCGTCGCGCGTAACGACATTCATCCCGATCTCGTTCGCGTGCTGCTCGGGGTGGCCCACAAGGTTCACCATAGCGGCGGGCTGTTCGAGCGTGAGGGCGCATTCCCGGCGGGCACCAACCTCCAGTTGCCGCTGAGCGAGGACGCCCGGCGGTATCTGCGCGACGGGCCACCCTGGCTGGAGCGGATCCTGCCATTCTGGGTGGCAGGAATCGTGGATCGGCTCGTCATCATCCTGCTGCCCGTCGTGACGGTCCTCGTGCCGATCACGGTCGTCGGCGCGACCCTGCTCGACCGCCACGTGCGTCGGCGCATCGGGCGCTGGTATCGGACGCTGCGCGATCTCGAGCGGCGCCTCGAGACGTTGTCGCCCGACGACCTCGACCGCGAGATCGAGCGCCTGCACGTCGTCGAACGCCAGATCACGCGACGCTCGCGGCTGCCGCTCGAGTACATGAAGCAGCTCTACGACCTCAAGGTCCACATCGACCTGATCCGTGCCCGGCTCGCGGAGCGACGTCGCACGGGCCGCGCCTCTAGTGGAGCGGACGGCGCTGGGCCCACGGACGCGCCTGCTCGAACGCCGCGGAGGCTTGCAGCACCGTGAGGTCGGCATTGCGACGGCCGACGATCTGCAGTCCCACCGGCATCCCGGCGGCGGTGAAGCCGGCGGGGATGCTGGCCGCGGGGTGGCCGGTGAAGTTGAACGGATAGCTGAAGCCGGCCCACGGGAACCAGTCCCACTCGTGCTGCGGCCAGTGCGCCGGGTTGAGGCGGCCGACCTCGAACGCCGTCACGGAGACCGAGGGCGTGAGCAGCAGATCGTACGTCTCGAACAGGGGCCGCACGCTGTCGCAGTACGCGAGCTTCTCGCCGCGCGCCTCGACGTACTCGGTGACGCTGTAGCGCAGGCCGTCCTCGATCGACGCGACCAGCCCCGGGTCCATGCGAGAGCGAAACTCGGGCAGATACCGGGCGTAATTGCCGGCTTCGTGAGCATTCCACAGTAAACGGATGATGCGCTGCGAGTCCGCGAACCCGGTCTTGACGTCCTCCACGACGGCGCCGAGCTCCTGGAACGCCCGCGCCGCCTGAGCGACGATCGTCGCGACCTCGGGATCAACGCGCTGGCTGTCGAGGTTCGGGCTGAACGCGACGCGAAGGCCCCGCACGCCGTCGCGCAGGCGGCCGACGTAATCGGCGGGCGGCGCATCGAGCGCGCTCTTGTCCCAGTCGTCGGGCCCCGCCATCACCGAGAGCATCAACGCGGCATCGGCGACGGTACGCGTCATCGGGCCATTGTGCGTGGCGTAGTCGTTGTTGGAGATCGGCCACATCGGGACGCGTCCGTACGATGGCTTCAGGCCGTACACGCCACAGAACGACGACGGGATGCGGATCGACCCGGCGCCGTCGGAGCCGTGGGCCAGCGGTCCCAGGCCGGCGGCGGCCGCCGCCGCGGCGCCCGCGCTGGAGCCGCCCGTCGTCATCGCCGTGTTCCAGGGATTGCGCGTGATGCCGGTGAGAGGACTGTCGCCGAGCGCCTTCCAGCCGAACTCCGGGCTCGTCGTCTTGCCCAGCATGACGCCGCCGGCGGCCGCGAGACGACGCACGAACGGCGCGTCAACGTCGGGCACGCGCGTGGCGAAGATGTGAGAGCCGGACATCGTGCGCACGCCTCGGGTGAACGCGAGATCCTTGATCGAATACGGGATGCCGTGCAGCGGGCCGAGGGGGCCACCACGCATGACCGCGGCTTCCGCGTCTCGCGCGCGCGCCAGCGCGGTGTCGGCCGTGAGCGTGCAGAACGCGTTGAGCGTCGGGTTCACGCGCTCGATGCGTTCGAGGACGGCGCGAGTCAGCTCGACCGGTGAGAGCTGCTTGGCGCGGATCATCGTGACGAGCTCGGTGGCGGGCGTGAAGCAGAGATCGGTCGCGTTCATCGGAGCCTCCCTGTCACGAGCGTCCGCGCAGGCGCGGATCGAGAGTGTCGCGGAGCCCGTCGCCGAGCAGGTTCAAGCTCAGCCCGGCGACGGTGAGGGCCAGGCCGGGGAAGAGGCTCACCCAGAAGGCCTCGCGGATCACGTTCTTGCCGCTGGCGATCACGTTGCCCCAGGACGGCACGTACGGCGGCACGCCGACGCCGAGGAAGCCGAGGATGGCCTCGGCCAGGATCGCGTAGGCGAAGACGAAGCTCGCCTGCACGAGCACCGGGGCCAGGCAGTTCGGCAGGATGTGACGGACGGCGATGGCGGCATCGGCGCGGCCCAGCGCACGCGCCGCCTGGACGTAATCCTGCTCGCGCAGGCTCAGCACGATGGACCGGATGAGCATGGCCGTGCGCGGAGTGTATACGACCGAGAGCGCGAAGATGACGTTGGCCACGCCGGGGCCGCGCACGGCCATCAGCGCAATGGCGAGCAGGATGGCGGGGAAGGCCATGAGCCCATCCATGACTCGCATCACGATCACGTCGAGCCGCCGGTCGTAGCCCGCCACCAGCCCGATGGCGACACCGCCGAGGGAGGTCAGGAGCATCGTCGTGACCCCGACGAGCAACGAGACCCGCGCGCCGTGCACCACCAGGCTGAAGACGTCGCGTCCGAACTCGTCGGTGCCGAGATAGTGGGCGGCGCTCGGCGGCTGCAGCCGGCTCGCCGGAGCGAGCCGCGTGGGCACGTGGGTCGCGATCACGTCGGCGAGCAGCGCCACGGCCAGGATGACGAGCAGGATCGCCGCGCCCACGACGACCGTGCGGTGGGCCACGAGACGCTGGAGCCACCCCGGACGCTGCACGTCCGCGCGGGCCGTGATGCGCGCTTCCGTCGCCACGGCCGCCTCACTCATAGCGGATGCGCGGATCGATGAACGCGTTGACCACGTCCACCATCAGGTTGATGAGCACGTACGCGGCCGCGGTCACCAGCACCACGCCCTGCACGACCGGATAGTCGCGGCGCAGGATGGCCGAGATGATGAGCCGGCCGAGCCCGGGGATGTTGAAGACGATCTCGGTCACGACCGCGCCGCCGATCAGCACGGCCATGGTGACGCCGATCACGGTGACGACCGGCACCAGCGCGTTACGGAAGCCGTGGATCCAGAGCACGATGGGCTGCGAGAGTCCCTTGGCGCGCGCGGTGCGGATGTAGTCCTGGGACAGCACCTCGAGCATGAACGAGCGGCTGATGCGCGCGATGAGCGCCGACTGGTTGAAGCCGAGCGACAGCGCCGGCAGCACCATGAAGCGCGCGGCGGCCACGGGATCGACGAAGACCGACGCATAGCCGGCCGCGGGCAGCCAGCCCAGACGCACGGCGAACAGATAGATGAAGTTGAGGCTCAGCCAGAAGCCCGGCACGCACACGCCGAGCAGCGCGCCGAGCATGAGCGCGCGGTCGGCCAGCGACCCCGGCCGGGACGCCGCCACGATGCCGGACGGGACGCCGATGACCACCGCGACCAGGAGCGAGGCGAACGTGAGCACCAGCGTCGGCTCGGCGCGCTCGGCCAGCGCCGTCACCACCGGGCGGTCGAGGAAGTAGCGCCGGCGTCGCGTCGGGGCCGAGCATGACGCCGACGGGATCGCCGGGAATCAGGTGGATGAGCAGGAAGACGACGGTGACGACCACCGCCATCACCGGGAACAGCGCCAGGACGCGGCGGACGAGGTAGGCGCTCAGTCGTTAACTTCTCGAGCCACACGTTGTAGAAGCGGATACGCTCCGTCTTCTCGTTGAACCCCTTCACGGTGGTCCGCGCCGCGCGCAGGCCGAAGAGGTCGCCGTAGCGGATCACCGGGACCTTCTCGTAGAACTGCCGCGTCTGCTTCTCCCACAGGGCCATGCGCTTCTTGGGATCGGTCTCGCGCGCCAGCTCTTGCTGGATCTTCGCGATGTCTTCGTCGGTCGTCCAGCCCGGCCAGCCTGGCGTGAGATAGATGTGGTGGGTCGGGTCGTAGAACGACCCCATGCCGGTGGTGAAGACGTCGTACTCCTTCGGGTTGTTGCGGCGCTTCACCAGCGTGGCCCAGTCCACGACCTGGAGGTCGATGGTGAAGCCGGCGTCCTCGAGCTGCTGCTTGCTGAGCAGCGCGAAGTCGTACATCCACTTGTACTCCTGCGTGGTCATGAAGCGGATGGGCTCCTTCTTGTAGCCCGCTTCCTGCAGGAGCTTCTTCGCCTTCTCGCGATTGTGCTCGTTCCAGGGCAGCCCGGAGAGCTTCGTGGCTTCGTGTGCCACGTGGTGATCTCCACCGGAGCCAGGCTGTTGTCCATCCGGTAGAACTCCGAGTGGCCGCCCGCCACGTTCTTCATGATCGGCTCGATGTCGATGGCGGCCTGCCAGGCCTGGCGCAGCTTCTGGTTCGTCATCAGGCCTTCCTTCTTGTTGAAGACCGCGACGAGCCAGTAGTACGGCTTGGAGACGATCGTCTTCACGTTCGGGTTCTTCTTGAGCCGGTCGTAGGCGTCGAGGTTCAGATCGTCGGCGAACTCCAGCTCGCCCGTCTCCACCTGGGCCACGCGCGTCGCCACTTCCGGCACCGGGACCCAGCGGATCTCGTCGACGTAGGCGGTCTTGCCGCCGCCATAACCGTTGGGCGGCTCGTTGCGCGACTTGTAATCGTCGAAGCGCACCATCCGGATGTACTGGTCGGGCTTCCACTCGGCGAGCTTGAACGGCCCGGTGCCGACGTACTCGGTGACCTTCTGCTCGGGCGGGAACTTCTCGGCGATCTCCTTGGGATAGATGGCGCCGAAGTTGTTCGGCACGGCCAGCGAGATGAGGACGATCGCCGACTTCTCCTTGAGCTGCATCTGCACGGTGTATTTGTCGACCGCGCGGAACTCGGCCACCTGGGCGAAGAGCGCCTTGCCGTACGAGGACTGCTTGCCCCAGCGCGTGAGCGAGGCGACCACGTCCTCGGAGGTCATCTCCTTGCCGTTGTGGAACTTGATGCCCTGGCGCAGCTTGAACGTGTAGGTGAGCCCGTCCTTGCCGACGGTGTGGCTCTCGGCCAGCATCGGGATGGGCCGGGCGCCCGAATCGAGGCTGTAGAGGCCTTCGTAGATGTGGTTGGTGAGGGTCTCGGTGATGCTCGCGGTCGTCCAGTGCGCGTCGAGCGCCGGTGGCTCCCCGAGGTTGCCGACGCGAAGCACGCCGCCGCGCTTCTGGGCGTCGGCCACGCCGACGACGGCGGCGGTCGCGAGCGCCGTGGCCAGCGCCAGGACGGTGAGAATCGACAGGTGAGCGCTACGCTTCATGAGTTCCTCCCGGCGCCGAATCTCCGACGGCGCCGTCGCCTTGTCAAGCGCGCTCGCGATGGTCGTCTCGTTTCGTCAGCCCCTCCCGAACCTGTCTCAGCGGGCCGGCATCTCGCTCGGGCGCCACTCGACGGCGCCGAAGCGCGTGTGGCCGAGGAAGTTATAGGACAGCGTGACGGTCTGCACGGACTGGTTCCGGTCGCCCCCGGCCGGGATGCGCGCGTCACGCGTCGAGGCCACGTACCCGATGCTGAGCGCGTGCGGACCCCACGCCGGTGAACTCGAAGAGGAAGAAATCGAACGGGCGTTTGGTCATGTAGAAGTCGGCGCTTCCCTCCTGTTGTTAGGGTTGTGCGTGAGGCCTCCGGTGTTCACGTCCGACTCCCAGTAGCTGAGCCCGGCCGAGCGCGCGAGGCCGTAGTTCATGCTTCCTTGATAGGGATGCCCGATCTGGTTGACGCTGAACGGATCCTGGTCGTATTGCGGCGCCGACCTCAGATTCCTCGACCAGTCGCGCCAGTCGGTGCTGTACGTCTTCTCGTCGAGGAAGAGCCGGTCGAAGATGTTGAGGCCGAGGTTGAAGCCGAGAAATCTCGAAGGCCGGAATGCAGTAGCTCTTGCCGGCGCCCGTCTCCCAGTCCAGGACCGTGGCGGGCGCGCGTTCCTCCGCGGACGCAGCAGTGGGGAGCATCGTAGCGAGGCCGAGCGCGCCGATCAACAGCGATGATCGTCGCGACAGCCAGAGCTGTGACCCGTAGAACTTGCCCTTCTCTCACCGCGTTCTCCTTAGAACTCTAGTTGACGTGGATCTCGTCGACTCGAACAGCGACGCGAAACGTTTCGCCGGACTCCTCGACGCGGACGACGTCGCCCGTCACGTCGATGTGCGTGTGGTCGCCGCCGACGTGACGGAACGCCAGCCGCAAGGTCAGCACCTCCCCGTAGACGAAACGGTGGGTGGATTCGAAGCGGACGCCGTCCTCACCGACATCGATGGTCGTCCCGATTCCGTGCGAGGATTCGATCGGAAGCTGC
>WNFT01000199.1_pt1 | contig 45828 bp, 37 predicted proteins | sample 5400191 | NCBI WGS metagenome assembly WNFT01 (sample SAMN13153359, study PRJNA577476) | soil metagenome | isolation source: 80 cm saprolite under Madrone tree | place: USA:California | collected 2016-06-14 | reverse complement strand
CGGCGGCCAGTGCGCTTCCGCCCGCGACGATTGCCGTGTTGGCGACCGCCACGGTTCCGCCGCACTGCGTGGACCGGTCCGAACGGACGCGTGGCCCTGATGGTCGCGGACCTGAGCAAACCGCTGCAACTGCGCGGCCTGGCCAATTTTGACAAAGCCGACGTCCGACGATTTTTCTGGGTCAACAACCGGCGCCTGGTGTACGACGCGCAAGACCTGCAATCGTGGCGGGAGACCGGCAACGGGGGCCTCTTCGCGATCGACCTGGACGGGTCGCATTTCGTCCGGCTGATCGCCGCCCAGTTCGACTTTCATCAGGAGAACACCGGCAGCATCATCAAGTCCCGAATCCTGCCGACGACGTATGTATTCCACAGTACGCTGCCCGGGGATACGGATGATGTGGTGGTCGCGGAATACGCGTTCCTGCAATCGGATCCGTATAACGAGGATCACGTTCGGCTGGTTCGGCTGAATACGCGCACGCAGGAACAGCGCGACTTGCTGGACAACCAGCCGCCGTGGGTTCACTGGTGGCTTCTGGACGGGGACGGCCATCCACGCATCGCGGTTTCGACGCACAAGAACATCTGGCGAGTGCACTACCGCGAGAAGGGCTCGCCGGCATGGAAGGTGCTGGACGAAAAAGATGCACTCGACCCCGCTGCCATCGGCCCGTCGTTCATCGGATTCGACGACCTTCTCTTACCAGGACGAGCACCGGATCGACTACTGGAAGCATGTCGAGGCGTTTCTGCACCGATGCCTCGGATCTTCGCCAGGTCAGCTGTCCGACAATGGGCCGGATACCGCGCCGCCTGGCGCCAACTCCGCGTCCCCAACCCAATAGCGCGCTGCGGGGCCGCTGGTGCGGTCGGGGCGGAGGAACTCCTCGGGCCAGAGCCGGGTCGCTTCTAAGGGTACCGGGCGCGCGGTCAGCGACCCACTCCGGCTTCGCCGATCGTTTCTGTTTGCTTCCAGATCTCGTACTTGAACGCGCGCCCGCAACGCGTGCAATTCCAGATCGCGAACCTCGGTTGCCTCACCGTGGGCGACAGCTCGAAATCGTGGTCGCATCCGGCATCGCCGGAGCTTGCGCGTACCGAATGGGGACAGTAGACGTCGCAGTCGAGTCGGATCTTGCGCGGCCTGGGTGGCCGCCGTTCCGGCATTCCCCGTGTCCGCGTCGCATCCATACTGTGTGCCCCAAAAAGCATCCTCAGGGGGAAATATGCGCTCACGCAAACAAGGTATCAATTGGGACATGTACCCCATTTTTGTGTGATTGTCTCGGCCAACAAGGTCGATTTTTATAGCTCAAATGAGGGAACGAATAGAACTCAGGCGTCGAGTCTGCGCCGCAAAATCGCAGTGACCTGCGCCGGGTTGGCCTTGCCGCGCGAGGCCTTCATCGCCTGTCCGACCAGTGCGTTGAACGCCTTTTCCTTGCCGGATTTGAATTCGGCAACCGTCGCACTGTTGGCCGCCAGCACCTGGTCGACGATGGCCTCGATCGCGGCCGCGTCGGAGATCTGGCGCAAGCCTTGTGCATCGATGTAGGCGTCGACCGACTCGGCCTTCGCCTCCCACAGCGCCGCGAACACGTCCTTGGCGATCTTCTGGTTGATCGTGCCGTCACCGACGCGGGACAGCAACGCCGCCAGCTGCGCGGGCGAAACCGGGCACCGCTCGATCGACAGCCCGGCCGCGTTCAGCGCTGCCGAGACCTCGCCGTTGACCCAGTTGGCCACTGCTTTCGGATCGGGCGCGCCGCGTGCGGCCGCTTCGAAGTAGTGCGCGAGCGGGCGCGAGGAAGTCAGCAGCGCGGCGTCGTAGCTGCCCAGGCCATACTGGCTGGTCAGCCGCGTGCGCATCGCCCCGGGCAGCTCGGGCAGCGACGCTCGCACGCGCTCGATCCACTCGGTGGAAACCTGCAGGGGCAACAGGTCCGGGTCCGGAAAGTAGCGATAGTCCATCGCGTCTTCCTTGGACCGCATCGACCGGGTCTGGTCCAGGTTCGGGTCGTACAGGCGCGTTTCCTGTACCACCTGGCCGCCGTCCTCGATCAGCTCGATCTGGCGCGCGATTTCGTGCTCGATCGCCTGCTGAAGAAAACGGAAGCTGTTCAGGTTCTTGATCTCGACGCGGGTGCCGAACCGGGCGTCTCCCGAAGGCCGCACGGACACATTGGCATCGCACCGGAAGCTGCCCTCCTGCATATTGCCGTCGCAGATATCGAGCCAAACGACCAGGGCGTGCAACGCGCGCGCGTAAGCCACCGCCTCCGCGCTGGACCGCATATCGGGTTCGGACACGATTTCAAGCAGCGGCGTGCCGGCCCGGTTCAGGTCGATCCCCGACTGGTCGCGGAATGCCTCGTGCAGCGACTTGCCGGCGTCCTCTTCCAGATGCGCGCGCGTGAGCCGCACCGTCTTCGTATACGGCTCGCCGGGTCGCGGCGACACCAGGCAACTCACCGAGCCGCCCTGAACGACCGGCAGCTCGTACTGGCTGATCTGGTAGCCCTTGGGCAGGTCCGGATAGAAGTAATTCTTGCGGGCGAACACCGAGCGCTCGGCGATTCGCGCGTCGACCGCGCAGCCGAAGCGGATCGCGCATTCGACCGCGACCCGGTTCAGCACCGGCAGCACGCCCGGCAGCGCCAGGTCGATCACGCTCGCCTGTGCATTCGGCTCCGCTCCGAAGGCGTTCGGAGCCGGGGAGAAGATTTTCGACTGGGTCAGCAGCTGGACGTGCGCCTCCAGCCCGATCACCGCTTCCCATTGAGCTTTCATCCACGCACCCTTCGCGTTCAATAGCCCGCCGGAATGCGCCGGTGCCAGTCGGTCGCCAACTGGTAGCGATGCGCCACGCCCAGCAGGCGCGCCTCATCGAAGTGGTTGGCGATCAGCTGCAGCCCGACCGGACGGCCCCGGTCGCCGAAACCGCACGGCGCGCTCAGGCCCGGCACGCCGGCCAGGCTCGCCGGCACCGTGAACAGGTCGGCCAGATACATCGAAACCGGATCGGCCGCTTTTTCCCCGAAATTGAACGCCACGCTGGAGGTGACCGGCCCGGCGATCACGTCACATGCCTGAAACGCGCGCTGGAAATCCTCGGCGATCAGTCGCCGCACCTTGGACGCCTTCAGGTAGTACGCGTCGTAGTAGCCGTGCGACAGCACGTAAGTGCCGACCAGGATGCGCCGCTTGGGCTCGGGGCCGAAGCCCTCGGCGCGCGACTTCTTGATCATGTCGGTCAAGTCATCGAACGTGCGCGCCCGGTGTCCATAGCGGACGCCGTCGAAGCGCGCCAGGTTGCTGGAGGCCTCCGCCGGTGCCACCACGTAGTAGACCGGTATGCCCAGCGGCGCGTTCGGCAGCTCGACCTCGACCAGGCTCGCTCCGAGCTGCCGAATCTGCTCGAGCGCCGCACGCACCGCCGCCTCCACGTCCGGCTGCAGCCCCTGCGTGAAAAATTGGGCGGGCACGCCGATCCGCAGGCCGCGCAAATCGATGTCCAATGCGCGGGTGAAATCCTCCTCCGGCAGTTGCACGCTGGTGGAGTCGCGCGCATCGAAGCCCAGCATCGAGTTGAACACCAACGCGCAGTCCTGCGCGCTGGCCGCCAGCAGGCCGGCCGTGTCCAGGCTGGAGGCGAACGCAATCATGCCCCAGCGAGACGGGCGGCCATAGGTGGGCTTGATTCCGGTGATGCCGGTGAAAGCGGCCGGCTCGCGAATCGAGCCGCCCGTGTCGGTGGCGGTTGCCACCGGCGCCAGACGCGCCGCCACCGCCGCGGCCGAGCCGCCCGAGGAGCCGCCCGGCACTGCGGCCGCATCCCATGGGTTGAGCACGTTGCCGAACGCGCTGTTCTCGTTGCTCGAGCCCATCGCGAACTCGTCGCAGTTGAGCTTGCCCAGGCACACCATGCCGGCTTGCGCCAGCCGTTCGACCACGGTCGCGTCGAACGGGCTCAGATAGCCTTCCAGCATCCGGCTGCCGGCGGTCGAGGCCCAGCCGCGCGTGACGAAGATGTCCTTGTGCGCGATCGGCATGCCCAGCAGCGCGCCCCGTTGGCCACGCGCGCGCCGCGCGTCGGCCGCCTGCGCCTGCTGCAGCGTCAGCTCGGGCCGCACATCCAGGAACGCGTTCAGGCCCCGGTACCGCTCGATCCGCGCCAGGAAGACGTTGGCCAATTCCACCGCCGACACCTGGCGGTCTTCGAGCATTTGCGCAAGCCGTGCGAGTCCACTGTGGGCAAGTTCGGTCACCGGCGCCAGCTCCGCGCGCTTACGGCGGCGCTTCGCGCCGTCATTCGATCACCCGCGGCACCAGGAACAGCCCCTGCTGCTGCGCCGGCGCGTTGCGCAGCAACTCGTCGCGGTCCGGCGGCGGCTCCACGACGTCTTCGCGCAGGCGCTGCGCTCCGTCCAGCGGGTGCGTCATCGGCGCCACCCCGGTGGCGTCGACCCGGCTGATCTGCTCGATCATCGCGAAGATGTCGTTCAGCTGGGCCTGTGCGGCCCTGGCCTGCTCATCGGTGATCTCGATGCGCGCGAGGTGGGCGATCCGCTGAACGTCGGCAAGGGTCAGCGACATCCTCAGTGTCCTGATCGGGGGGTCGGCCGGGCGCGCGGGCGCTCATCCGGACGGACGCCGCGCACCGGGGGCTTGCGGCATTTCGTCTATTATGGCGCACCTGCACAACGAGCCCGCCGCCAGGCGGGCCGATTTTCCTTTGTTCGCCTGTCACCCGGAGCCATAAAGCGGCATGTTCGGCGTCCTACGCAGTTATTTTTCGAGCGATCTGGCCATCGACCTGGGCACTGCCAACACGCTGATTTACGTGCGCGGCAAGGGCATCGTTCTGAATGAACCGTCGGTGGTAGCAATCGCCCGCGAAGGCGGGCCCAACGGCAAGGAAGTGGTGCGTGCGGTCGGGCTGGAGGCCAAGCAGATGCTGGGCCGGGTGCCCGGCAACATCGAGGCGATCCGTCCGATGAAGGATGGGGTGATTGCCAATTTCACCGTCACCGAGCAGATGCTGAAGCACTTCATCAAGGCAGTGCATCCGTCCAGCCTGCTCGCGCCGAACCCCCGGATCATCATCTGCGTGCCGTGCGGCTCCACCCAGGTCGAGCGGCGCGCGATCAAGGAGTCGGCTGATGCGGCCGGGGCGAGCCAGGTATTCCTGATCGAGGAACCGATGGCGGCGGCGCTGGGCGCCGGGCTACCGGTGGCCGAGGCCTCCGGCTCGATGGTGGTGGATATCGGCGGCGGCACCACCGAAGTGGGCGTGATCTCGCTGGGTGGCATGGTCTACAAGGGCTCTGTGCGGGTCGGCGGCGACAAGTTCGACGAGGCGATCATCAATTACATCCGGCGCAACTACGGCATGCTGGTGGGCGAGCCCACCGCCGAGGCGATCAAGAAGGAGATCGGCTCGGCCTTCCCGGGCTCCGAGGTGCGCGAGATGGAGGTGAAGGGCCGTAACCTGTCCGAGGGCATTCCGCGCAGCTTCACGATCTCCAGCAACGAGATCCTGGAGGCGCTGACCGATCCGCTGAACCAGATCGTATCGGCAGTGAAGATCGCGCTGGAGCAGACGCCACCGGAACTGGGCGCCGACATCGCCGATCGCGGCATGATGCTGACCGGGGGCGGTGCGCTGCTGCGCGACCTGGATCGGCTGCTGATGGAAGAAACGGGCCTGCCGGTCATCGTGGCCGAGGATCCGCTCACGTGCGTCGTGCGCGGTTGCGGGATCGCGTTGGAGCGGATGGACAAGCTCGGGTCGGTGTTCGCGCACGGCTGAACCGCGCCCGCGGCAGCGCAAACGCGAAAGCCGGGGTGGTAGCCACCTATGGAATACGGACCGCCGCCGCTTTTCAACCAGGGCGTTTCGGCCCGCGCCCGGCTTGCCTTCTTCTCATTCCTGGCGGTGCTGCTGATCGTGATCGACGCGCGCGTGAACGCGCTGGACACGATCCGGGTCGGAGTGGGCGTGATGCTTTACCCGATTCAGCGCGCGCTGCTATGGCCGCGCGATGCGCTGGTGCAGGCCGGCCGCTACGTGACGACGGTGCAGAACCTGACGCGGGACAACGAGCGGCTGCGCGAGAGCGCGGCCGAACACGCCGCGCGGCTGCTGCAGGACGACCAACTGCGCCTTGAAAATGCGCGCCTGCGCCAGTTACAGGGGTTGCGCGAACGCATCGGAGTCAAGACGCAGATGGTCCAGGTGCTGTACGAGCCGCGAGACCGCTTTACCCACAAGCTGGTGATCGACCATGGTTCCTCGGACGGGGTGCGCGCGGGCAACCCGGTGATCGACGAGCAGGGCGTGGTCGGACAGGTCACCCGCGTGTTCCCGATGGTGTCCGAGGTCACCGTGGTCACCGAACGGGAGCAATCGATCCCCGTCGAGGTCGTCCGCAACGGCTTGAGGTGCATCGCCTTCGGTGGCGCCGAACCCGGTACGTTGGAACTGCGCTTCCTGGCCGCCAACGCCGATCTGTCCAGTGGCGACGCCGTGGTGACCTCGGGGCTGGACGGGCTGTATCCACCAGGGCTACCGGTGGGCACGATCGCGCGCGTGGAACGCGACGTGAAGGACCAGTTCGCGCGCGTGATCGTCAACCCGACCGGGGGCGTCGATGCGAATGGCGTGCTGGTCGTGCTGCAGGTGACGGGCGCGCCGCTGCCGGCGCCACCGCGCGAGGACGGGCGCGGTGAGCATCCCGGCCGGCGGAGCACACGGCGATGAGGCTGTGGCGGTTGCGCCGCGCCGGCGGCGAGACCGCCGCCGCGACACCTGCGGGGCTACAGCGTGGGCAGCCGCACAAGCAGGTGCTGCGGCCGGTCAGCCCGGTCTTTATCTGGGTGACGCTGGCCGCGGGCCTGGCGCTGGACCTGCTGCCTTGGGGCCGCACGCCGCTGGTGCCCGACTTCCTGGCGCTGGCGCTGGTGTTCTGGAATATCCACCAGCCGCGGCGCGTCGGCATGGCGGCCGCGTTCCTGTTCGGCTTGCTGACGGACGTACACGACGGGGCGCTGTTCGGTGAGCACGCGCTCGCCTACACGCTGCTCTCCTACGGCGCGATTTCGCTGCACCGGCGCATCCTGTGGTTTCCCGTGCTCAGCCAGAGCCTGTACGTGCTGCCGCTGCTGCTGGTAGCGCAACTCGCCTCGGCGGCGGTACGGCTGTGGGTGGGCGGCGCCTCGGCCAACTGGTGGGTCGGGCTAACTGAAAGCGCGGTGGGTGCGCTGATGTGGCCGCTGGTGAATTGGATCCTATTCGCGCCTCAGCGCCGCCCGATCAGCCGCGACGAAACACGGCCAATTTAACCAGGGGGCGCCTTCAACTCGACGGTGTTGCCGTCCGGGTCCCGGAGGTAAATCGACGCGCCGTAGCCCTCGGCTCCGTAGCGTTCGCAGGTCGGCCCGGCCTCGATCCCGTGCGCGGCCAGGCGCGCGCGCAGCGCGGCCTCGTCGAACTGCACAAGGCGCAGGCAGAAGTGGTCCAAGTTACGGCCGTCGCGCGCCGGGCCGGCGCCGCCCTCGCGGCCGATCGGGCCGTCCAGCGTGACAAGATCGATCAGCGCCGAGCCAGCGCGCAGCTGCAGCAGGCCCAGCTCCGGCTGCCATTTTTCGAAGGCGCAGCCTAACGCGTCGCGGTAAAACGCGGCCGAGCGCTCCAGGTCTGCCACCCGCAGCACCACGTGGTCGAGTGCCGCGATTTGCACGGGATCAATCGCCGGGGAAGTCAAGGTCGGCCGCCTTCACGATGCGATAGCCTTCTTCATATGATAGAGAATGGTGCCGGTGGGCCGCTTCCTTCGTCTTGACCGGGGTGAGGGTCCCCCGTTATTTTTTTTATCTAACCGATGTGTGGCCGATACGACCTGTCCGAGAGTCCCGCGGCGATCCGGGCCCACTTCAATGTTCCGTCAGTGGCGCCGTTCAGCCCGAGCCACGACGTGCGGCCGACCGAGCACGCACCCATCATTCGGATCAATCCCCTGTCCATGAAGAGGGAAAGTACAGTCGCGCGTTGGGGCCTGGTGCCCTCCTGGGCCAAAGACCTGAAATTCGGCGCCCGCTGTATCAACGCGCGCATCGAGACGCTCGCGTCCGTGGCGGCGTACCGGGCCGCCTACCGCAACCGCAGGTGCCTGGTGCCGGCGAGCGCGTTTTTCGAATGGAGCGGCCCAAGCGGCCGACGCACCAAGTGGCGCATCCGCCCGTGGGACCAGCCGCTGTTCGGACTGGCCGGCCTGTGGGAGCGCTGGATCGACCCGCACAGCGGTCAACCCGTGGAGACCTACGCGATCGTGACGACGCCCGCCAACGGGACGCTCGCTGATCTTCACGACCGGATGCCCGTGATCGTAACGCCCGGCCGCTACGAGGATTGGCTGGACCCGAGCTGCATGCAGGTCAATTTTTTCGTGCCCGTGGATGAGGCTGGGTTGAAAATCGAGTTGGGGTAGCAGACCGCCAGCTAGGAGCGGCCGTACAGCACGAACGCGGCCCAGGTGCCCGGGTTGTTGATCCGGGGATCCGGATCGTGAGCGAATTGCCGCTGCGTTGCTCGCAGAGCGGCGGAAGGTCGCATTCCTCGCCTGAGCCGATCGAAAAAGCCGGACATGAAGCGCTGCGTCAGGTCGTCGGCGACCTCCCACAGCGATAAGACGGCGGCCTGATTGCCCGCTGCCAGCGCCGCAAACGCGAAGCCCAGCAGGCCCTGGCCCGGTTCATATCGCCCCACTGCGGTCCCGCATCCTGCAAGCACCAGCAGCTCGCTGCCCATCTTCAAATTGGCCAGCTCGGCCGCCGTCAATATGCCGGCAGCTGCATTGACGGACCCCGCTCCATTCAGAAGCAACATCGACCGTTCCGGGTCGTTCGGAAAGGAAAGCGCGTGCGCCGCAATGTGCACGTAGCGGTACTTCGAAAGCGAACCGTCGTGGCTCGCCTTCACAAGCCTGGCCTTGGTCGCTTCCGATCCGCGAATGACGGTGGTACGAACCGGGGCGAAGTTCCGGGAGACCGCCTCGGCCTCTTTCGACGCGAAGGGCAACGGATGCCTGGAAGCGTATTCGAGCATCGACCGGATCGAATCGCCGTGCGACGGCATGTCGACTGCGTCGGCCGGAACCGGTTTGACGGCGGCGATGTCGTCGACAGCGAAAGACAGCAGGTCCTTCGCCCAGGCCCCGTGATCGGCTGAACCGATCAGCGCGGCGTACGTCCCGAGCGACGGAGCGTAGAGGACCTCGAACCGGTCGATCGCGGCGACCCCGTCTATCGGCATTGCGCCGAACGGAAGGCTGTTCAGCTCGTCGTCGGCCACGACGACAAAGCGGCGCGCCCCCGGTGCAGCCAGCCGCAGCGGATCGAAAATCGCGCGCGCGACCCGCTCGGCAAGCTGCTGCGCGGACAGATGGTGACCGACCGCCGAGGCCGGTCGCTCGTAGCCGAGAACGAGCCGATTGCCCTCGGTCGGCCACGCTCGCGCCGGCACGCCTCCCAAAAGACTCATCCAGGCGCGCATCGCGATGCGAACATCGGGCTCATGGTCCAGCATCACGAATCGAACCGGCGAATCGCGCGCGATGACGAGGGCCCACCAACGATCCGCGGACAACTGAACGGAAACGACGACCGTTCCGGCATCGAGCATGCTGCGCAACCGGCTCACCGGAGGTACCGCAGCAGGTTTGACCCGATAGCGCTGACTGATCAGCCTTTCGATCTCGTCTCGTGCGGCTACGGACAGGCTGCGCCGGGTTTCCAATTTGACGCGGTCGACGATATCGGCCTGCAGCGAAAGTTGCTCATCGAGCTCGTGGACTTCGGAGATCAGGGCGCCGAGCCTTTGGCGTGCCTCGGTCGGCATCGCTTGCGCCAGCCAGTCACGCTCGAAGAAGCGGTCACCCAGCCTGCGATCGCGAGCCAGTTCGGAAATTCGAATGGCCTCGTCGATCTCACCGTCCTGCGCGTTCAGCAGCGCAAGCGTTCGGTAGCCGAGGTTCTGGCTGTGGTCGGTGACCCACTTCGAGAACCAATGGTCCCGCGTATCGGATCCCGGGGCTGCCGCCAGCCGGGACTTCTCAGCCATCGCGACCAGTTGCTGCAAGAGCTGCTTCGCCGCCCGTCGGTCGCCGTATCGATAGTTGGCCCACGCGAGCGTCGATAAGGCGTACATCGCGGTCGAGCTTCCCGCCCCCTCCCGGCCGCGCAGTTCGTTCCATCCGTCCCGCAATTTTGCAAGCGCTCGGCCGACCACTTCGGTCGACGGCGAATCAGTCAGCAGGCAGAGCCCGACCAGCGTCTTCGAAAGCGCTCGGAGTTGCAGATCCGGCGGCAGACTGCCTCGATTTTCGTCGAACACCCTTTGCACGACCGGGCAGATTCGAGCGACGCGGCCGCTTTGAACCAGTACGAGCGCGTAGCCGAGCAGCGCCCGAGCGGTGTCGTCCGAGTTTTCGCCGAGGATCGTCGTGTATTCCTGCCAGGTGGACCGCAAAATCTCCTCGGCGGCGTCGAGATTGCCCTGCGCGCCCTCGATGCTCCCCAGTAGCGCCAGCGTCCTGAGCGTCAGCTGGCGGGGCACGCGGGTCGCAGCGCGGCCGGATTCATCGAGCATCGCACCGATCAGCGCGCGGGCCGTGTCGTATCGCCCGAATTCCTTGTACAGAAGGGCCAAAATCCAGGCCGTTTGAAGCGTGCGAACGTCGGCGAAACCAAGGTGCTCGACGCGCCACAGGAAGACTCTTGACGCTCCTTGCAGTGCCGACTCGAACTGTTCCAGGCGAGTCTGCATCCGTGCGATCTGCTCTTCAACGTCGATGACCCGGCCATCGCTTTGCCCGTGCGCGATGACCAGCTCATCGCGCAATTGGGTGAGCAGTTCGACGCTCTGGGTTTCGAGGTCAAGCAGCGCGAGGGCGTTCGCAAGCGCGCGAGTCGTCGAAATGCGCAGCGCGTCGCCCGGATTCCTGGCTCGATTGATCGAGTCTCGCAAGCTTTCCAGGTCGATTCGCGCCTGATGGTATTGGCCGAGCTCCAATCTGAGGTTGGCGATCCGCAATCGATTCGAAAGGCTTTCGTCCGAAGCGATGCCAAAGATGGCCAGGACGCCAGGTTGCAGCTGCAGACGAAGGACAAGGGCCGCTTCGTTCTTGTCGGAGAATGACAAAACCCGGGCCCGGGCCAGTTCCAACCGCAGCCTGGATGGATGGTCATCCGGGAGCCCGGGTGCCCCGGCTTCGGAGGCGCTCGCAAGTATTTCCGCAGCCCTGTCCCAATGCCCGGCCTGCAGCAGCGTGTCCACCGCGAACGCGGCAAACTCCAGTCTTTGTGGAAACTGGGAAACGCTCAGCGGCGGCAAAAGAAAGAATGCGCGCGTCGCCAGCACGCTCGCGCGTTCGGGATCATCGCCCTTTTGCGCATCCGATGCGCTGCCGGCAAGCGAGTAGGCGGTGGCCAGGTCGGCGAGCCTCGAATCCGACGTGCTTCGAACGAGGCCGTGGATGGACAGAACGCAGCTGGAGTCGAGCTCGAACTGCGCCTCGACTTTCAGCAGCGCCGGATCCGCATCGTTCTGCACCTGGGCGTCGGGCAGCGTGTCCAGCGGATGCTCCCGCGCTCGCATCGTTGCGCCCTGCGCGAAGAACTCCAGTCGCGCGACGACCTCGCTGCCGATCGCCAGTACTCCCTGCGCCGCATCGATCCGGTACCACTGCACGGCTTGCGATGCATTCGGTATCCAGGCCGCTCCGCAGGACCGGCCGGCCGTGACCTCAGTCGCGCTCGAGAGCGAGGCGATCGTCTGCAGTGCGACGGCGAGCGCGACGGGCGCCCACCGTCCGATGGCGGATTCACAATGCACCCCGGAAAGAAGCCCGGTGCGGGCCAAGGCCGCAGCGGAACCGAGGTCGACGAAGTGCTTGCCGTGACGGGACATCGGTTGCGGTCGGCCAGTGCCGTGACACCTCGAACGCTACGGCTGGGGCACCCATCAGGAAATAGCGAATTCCGGTTGATCGCTGTGCGAGGTTCGGCGCCACTTCGACCAATCCCGAGGCGCGAAATCGGCGGGTGTTTCGGCGCAATTCCGCGGTTCAGAAATTCAAGCTGGCGTAGGGCAACGCCGACACTTACGCTAGGGCCCGATCCAGAGAACGGGCCGACGAGCCCCGGAGCCGCACGGATGTACGAGGAAGATGACAGGGACGTCAACGTCCTGAAGACGGTGCTGCCGTTGATGTCGCGGCACGCAGCCGGCTATCACCCGATCAGCTACGCGGTCTGGTACGAGTACGCCAAAGGGGCGCGGCCGGATCTGCGGCGAAACGTCGACGAAGAACTGGCGCAGCACGAGCGGCTGACGGTCGCGCTCACCTACTCGATCTACTCCCGCTACCTGGTCCAGCCGGCCGAGCAGGCCCTGATGACCGCGCGCACGAACCTGCTGGAGCTCGCCGACCAGGTCAAGCACGCGGTGTACGAGGCCAACCAGGGCACGGCCGAGTTCGACTCGCACCTGTCCGAATTCCAGCGTCGGCTCTCGACGGCGACGACGGTCCAGGATCTGGGCACGAACGTTTCCTCGATGCAGGCCGAAACGCGACGCGTCAGCGACGGCTTCGGAAAGCTCACCAACGAGCTCGAACAGAGCAAGGTGGAGGTCAAGCGGCTGACCGAAGAGCTGCACCGGATTCGCGAGGACGCGCTCACCGATGCGCTGTCGGGGCTGCTGAACCGCCGCGGATTCGACCGGGAGCTCGAGCGCCTGACGCCCCCGGACAGCGCGCCGGAGGGGACTCTCGCGCTGATCATGCTCGACATCGATCACTTCAAGAAGGTCAACGATACCTACGGCCATCCGTTGGGCGACCGCGTGATCGCGGCGGTCGGCCAGTCAATCCGCGAATGCCTGGGCCAGGCGGGAGTGGCGGCACGCTACGGCGGCGAGGAGTTCGCGGTGCTGCTGCCCTCTCACAAGATCGAACTCGCCGAGCGCATGGCGCAATCGATCCGCACGCGCATCGAGCAGGGCACGATCCGCAGACGACATGGAGAAGCGCCGGTCGGCGCAGTCACCGTGTCGGCCGGCGTTGCGGTCTGGCACTCGGAGGACGACGCGTCCTCGCTGATCGAGCGCGCCGACCGGGCGCTGTACGCCTCAAAGCGGGCCGGGCGCAACCGCGTCACGATCGACTGCCTGCAGAGCGGGCAAAGCGACGGCGTGCAAGTGGCTGCCCGCGTGGTTAGCGCGAGCTAAAGGCCGTTCAGGTCGTCCGGCGCAAGACGATGGACCTGCTGACATCCTTGCTCAAGCTGTTGGGCCGCGCCCAGGCGCCCGACACGGGCTTCGTCGAACCCGCCGGCCTCCTGTCACCGGCCCGAGCGGCAGCCGCACCGCCGGCCAGACCGGCAGTCCGATCAGCGGCCGGACCGGTTCCGGCCCTAGACGTGCCGCGCCCGTTCGAAGGGAACGTGAACCGACACTTCACGGCCGCACTGCTTGGCGTTGGCACCCTGCGCGCGTCCGAGGTCGGATCGGCCGAGCGCCGCATCGTCGAGCAACTCGAGGAACTCGCCGGCGACAGCCGCGCTTCGAACCTGGTGCCCCGATTGCCGGTCGTGTTGCCGCGGCTGATCGCTCTGGTGAGGCGCGATGACGTGTCGCCGCGTGACTTGGCCGAGCGCCTGTCGAGCGATCCGACGCTGGTGGGGGAGCTGGTGCGCCTTGCCAATTCGCCGCGATACCGCACGGGGCGCGACATTGCCGATCTGCAAGGGGCTGTCATCGCGCTCGGCCAGCGCGGATTGATGCAGCTGGTGATCAGCGCCGCCATGCGACCGATCTTCAACGCCCAGCAAGGTCGCTTCAGCCGCAATGCCAGCACGAGGGTGTGGGACCTTACGGAGCGCTGCTCTCACGCGTGTGCCCATTTGTGCAGCAACGCGACGGGACGCTTTCAAGCCTACCTGGCCGGGATGGCGGCCAACATCGGATTGATCACGGCGCTGCGCGTGCTCGATGCCGATTACTGGGAGCAGCCGTCCGACGCCGAGGACTTCCACGATGCCCTCGCCCGTGCGGCAGCGAAACTTTCGGGGCGGATCGCCCGCCAATGGGAATTCCCGCCCACGGTGTGCCGCGCTATCGACCAGGGCGCCGTTTGCCCGCCCGGAACGGCCGGTGGCGAATTGAGTGAGGTGCTGCGTACGGCCGATCGCATCAGCAAGTGGCATGTGCTGGTGCCGGGGCTGAGCGCCACGGCGCTCCAGGGTCTGGACGATTCGGAGCGTGGTTGCTACATCGAGCTCGAATGCGCTTTCAGCCGCTGAACGTGGATGGCTCGCGCGAAGCGCTGTAGCACGCACGTCAGATCGTCTACGAGGCGCTACACCGCTGGGCAGAACTAGCGCCTGGAACCGGGGAAGCTCCGCCGAGCGCGGCCGGCGAGTAGGTCGCGATGGGATTGAAGCTGCAGGCGTCGACTTGACCGACTTGAGCCCGTTGCGTCGATTGGTCCGCGGCCGGCCCGAGCAACGGCTGCAGCTCGGGCGCGAGCGCCTTCAGCAGCGAGACCGCCAGCGCGCTGGTGAAGCGGTACTGACCGGCCTCCGGCCCCGACACGTAGGCAGTCACCGTGCCGTACAACCGATCGCTCAGGAAGAACACGAACGTCGCGGTCCGGTCCACCGGCCGCGCCTCGATCAGCCGATGCCCGGGCCCGAACGACTCGAAGCGGTTATCGCCCGTGCCGGTCTTGCCGCCGATCGGTAGCGGCTTGCCATCGGAACCGATAAAGACGCCGCGAACCCTGGACCCGGTTCCGTTGTCGACGACCCCCGCAAGAGCGCGGCGCAGCGTGGCTGCGACTTCCTCGGACATCACCCGTTCTTGAGCCTGCGGGCGATAGGCCATCTCGGTGTCGTAGGGCGTGCCGGCCGCGAAATGCACGCTCTCCAGGTCGGTCGTCGACTGTTTCACACCCCCGTTCAGGACGATCCCCATCAGCGTGGCGAGGGCGTCGGGCCGATCCCCGGAACTGCCGATCGCGGTGGCCAGCGATGGCACCAGCCGGCTGAACGGATAGCCGTGTCGCTTCCAGTCCTGCAGAACGCGGTCGAACGCCTGCTCTTCGACGAGCCCCTTGATACGGACATCCTGCTTGCGAGTGTTTCCGGTCCTGAACAGCCAGTCATAGGACTCCTGCCGCTCGCGGGCGCTCGCGGCGATGATCTGGGACCTCGTCGCGTCGGGATGAGTCTGCAGGTAGGCGACCAGCCAGAGCTCGAGTGGATTGACGCCGGCCAGGTAGCCACGATTGCCGAGCGAAAACTTGTCCGGCCCGTATCTCGCATACAGCTCGCCGGCGGATTGTTCCGACGGCACGTCGTGAATCCTGGGAGCGAGGAAGTCGCGCAGGTCCGCCACGGAGGCATCGGGCCGCACCGTGCGGAACATCACGATCAGCCGGCGCGGCGAGCGCCGCGCCCGGCTGGCGAGGCGATCGAGCGCCTCGGCCGGCGTCAGGCCCACGTAGTAGGAATAGAAGCGAGTCAGGTAAGCGCCGCCTTCTTGATCGGCGAAGCGCCGCAACAGATCCTCTCGCAGCGGGTTGGCGGCGGAGGTCAGGACTTCCTCGCGCGCGCCGAGGTCGGCCTCGTAGTGCCGAATCACATCGCGCAGCAGGCGCACGAAGGCAAGATTGATCGAGTGCTCGAAGGCCTGCTCGACCGTCGGCGTCTCGCGGTCTTCGGACCGCTCGAAATTGTGGAAGACGTGAACGCCGCCGCCGGTAAAGAACTCCTCGGATGGGTTGGCCGGGTAGCGGCGTTGCATCGCGGCATCCAGCATCGGCTGCAGTGCGCGGCGCTCCGGTGCGACGGCCAGCAGGTAGTCCGCCGCCCATCGGCGAAGCGGGTCGTCGGTCGTCGCGACCATCCGGCGCAACGCCGGCGTGGTCTGGGTCGACAATTCCCGATACAGGCTATCGACGACCTCGAGGTAGGTCGCGAGCGTCCTGAGCTTGGCCGTGGAGCCCAGAATGAGCTTGGCTTCCGAGTTGATGTCGAACGGCTGCTCCAAGCTGTCCGCGTGAATTCGGACGAGATTGCGGTCCTCGCCCCGCTCGTACAGGACCACGCTCCAGGCGACCCTGGCCGGGTCGACGCCGCCCAGCAACTGATCGCCGACCAGTCCGAGCTCCTTGACCGCCTGTGGATCCTTCAGCCGCTCGAGGACCGCTGCGATGCGGCTCTGCGCGGACCCGTCGATGCTGATCCGCGCCGACAGATCCAGACGGTCGAGGCTATAGACGTCGGGCAGGCCAAGCGCGGTCATCAACTCCGTGCGCACGGCGTCCACCGCTTTGCGCTCGACGAACGAGCCTGCGGGCAGCGCCGGCGACTCGGGCGTGAAGGCGAGCGGAAGCTTCAGCGCCGCGTCGCGCGATGCCGGATCGATCACGCCCGCAGCCGCCAGTGCGCGCAGATACCCGTTGGTCAAGCGCTCCAGATCCGCGCGACCGGCGTTCAAGTAGTAAGACGGCCGGCGCTGAGCGATCAGCAGGCTCAGTGCCTGCTTGTAGACCTGCGCGCGCGGCGCGTTCTCGGCCGGCGACGCAGCCGGTTCGGACAGCAGCCGGTTCGCTTCGGCCAGATCGACACCGAACCAGGCGCGCATTCCGTCGCCCAGGCCTATGACTTCGCCATGGCCGGGCCGCGAGCCCAACGGCGTCGAGTCGAGGTAGGTGGTGATGATCCGGCGCTGCGCAGCGATCGTCTCAGGACCGTCCAGGTAAGCGCGCGCAGTCGCCGTCGCCATCTGCCGCATCTTTTCGGAAACACCCTCGGTGCGCCCAGCCGGCGAGTGCCGATACTTCTCGATTTGAGTGGCCAAGGTGCTGGCGCCCCCGCGCCGCAGGTCCCGGTCCAGCACGCCACCCACCCGTCCGGCGGCCGCCAGCGCGAGGCGCCGCCACTCGACGGCAGGGTTGCGATAGGGGTGCTTCCGATCGAGAAGATCGCGATCCTCGATGAACCGGAGGGTGTCGACCAGAACGGAGGGGATTTGCTCGAAGCGTTCATAAGCGGCTGCCGGATAGGGCGCCGCTTGGAGCGGCTCGCCCCGACGATCGTTCAGCACGATTCCGGCCTGGAACTTCTCGTGGTAGACCGCGTAGCCGCCCGCCCCGATGAAGTCCAGCAGGTCGGGCGACTGGCGTGCCTGCCTCTCCACGTCGAAGCTGTGGCTCGTCAGCCGCTGAATCAGGGATGGCAGAGCGACATAGCCAAGACGCTGATCGTAAGGCCCGGACTTTGGAAAGCGTATGGCCGGACTCGGGCCGGCCTCGGCCTTGAACGTCATGTCCGTGACTGCGCCCCACACGAACAGCGATTGCAGGTAGGGCTGGTTCGCTTCCATCAGCACCAAGCCAAGGGCCACGATCGCGGTCCAGAACTCCGCTCGCTTGATCAGCGGCTTGTGGGGCTGCTCGGGCGATGCGATCGGGTCGGCCCCGGGCTCGGTGGTATCGGGCTCGATATCCGGTGCCGCGCCGCTGGGCGCGGGCGGAGCGGCGATCCGGGTCCGCTCTGCCGTGTCCGAGCCCGAGGCAAGACTATCGATTCCCGTGGCTGTCATGCCTCTTCAACCCCCGTCGCGCCGTTCGCCCTGCAGGTTTTCAAGCATTATCAGGCTCCACTTCGACAGATGATCCCAGGCAACGTTGCAACGCAGCGGTCGCATTGAACACGCGGATCTGCTTCTTATTCGCGCATCGATGCACGCGCGTTGAACCGATTCGTGCTTCGAAGGAATTAACCGGGGCCAGGGTCGGTCCCGACGCAATGGAATCAAAGCGCTCCCTGGCCCCCGCCATCGAGCAGCCTCAGAACCAGAAGACGAAAGGTGCCCAATGAAACCGACACTTGCCGCCTTGGTGATCGCCGTCTTGACACTCGCAGCGACCCAGGGGTTGTGAACAGATCAGTGCCGCGGCTGTGGCACGTCTAACGCGCCGGTCAAATCGCCCAGCTTGACCCGCGCATCCGGCAACGGCGTCAGCGCGAAACGGTGCTCGAGCAGTCGCAGTATCGACCCGGTGTCATACGGCGTGTGGTCGACGTAAGCTTTCTTCACGAACGGCGAAATCAGGATCGCCGGCACGCGCGTGCCCGGTCCCCACCGGTCGCCGTGGCCGGCCCCGGACGGCGGCGATGCGTGATCCCAGAAGCCGCCGTTCTCGTCGTAGGTGACGACGATCAGCGTCGAGCTCCAGGCCGGGCTGGCCTGGATCTTCCGGACCAGGTCGGCGATGTGGCGGTCGCCCGACAGTACGTCGGTGTAACCCGGATGCTGGTTCTGATCTCCGACCGGCTTGTAGAACGCCACCTGAGGCAGCCGGTCGCTCGCGATGTCCACCAGCAAGTCGGATAAATCCTTCAGGTGCTCGCGCCGCGCCGCTGTGCCAGGGGCATAGCGGCGGAAATAGTTATACGGTTGGTGATGCGGCTGGAAATTCACGCTGCCCGGCTGGTTGGAGTAGATCACGCCGCGCGAGGCGCCGCCCGGCTGGCTCGAGTCGGTCAGCGCCTGGTTCCAGCCGCCGGCGTACCAGGCCCAGCTGATGGAGCGCTCCGTCAGGCGGTCACCGATCGTCGGCGCTTCCTGCGGTGGCAGCGGCTTGCGTGACGGATCGGCCAGCTGCGGATCGCCGCCGGGCGCCGGCGCGATGCCGCTGGGCTGGTACGGCGGCTGCGTCGTGTTGATCGCGTAGCCGTCCGGCGTGATCGCCCCGTCCCGCTCCCACTGAACCGGGCCAGCCAGCGCGCTCGGCGGGGAGGCGGCCTTGCGCAGCAGCCGGCCCTGCGCGTCGAGCCGGCTCGTGAGCGCATCGGGCGCGTTCGGATACTGCGCAACGCAGCCACACGCAAGCCACACGTGGTTCATGAAAGAACCGCCGAACGTACCCATGAAGAAGTGGTCGGCGAGCGTGAACTCGCGCGCCAGCTGCCACAGCGCCATCGAACTGCCGTCGTAATAGCCCATCGCCAGAGCACCGGCATCGGACACGGCGGCAAACCGGTCGTTGCGGCCGCCGTCGATCTGCTCGATGTTCTGGTAGTAGCGGTGCACCAGATCGCGCGTCGGAACCGACAGCGGAACGCGTGCCGGCTCCCCATCGATCCGAAACGGCCCGTTGGACAGCTTCGTGCCGAAGCGCGGATCGAAGTCCGGGCCATTGGCGTTCCACACCGGCGGCAGCACCGGAAGGACGCTGCCGTCGCGGTCGCGCTGCGTGCGCGCGTCGGCGCTCGCCTGCTCGATCCCGTCCGCTCCGGGAAACAGTCCATACAGGTTGTCGAAGCTGCGGTTTTCGCCGTAGATCACGACGATGTGCTGGATGCGGGCGAGCGTGTCGTCCACCGGCGCGGGGCGCGCGGCCGAGCCGCCCAACGCGCAGGCCGCAAGCGCGCAAAACCCGGCCGGCAGTGCAAGCGCCCGCGCCCGTTTCATGCAAACAGAACGCGACGCAGGCCTGCCTCGGCGACGCGGCGCACGAGCCGCCGGATCAGCAGCGGCAACGCAAGTGGCGCGATCAGCATGTCGGCCGCCATGCGGAGCGGGAAGCGGCGCCGCATGATGGAGTGCAGCTCGGACTGCCATTGCTCGAAATCGCCTTGCAGGCAGCGGCGCCCCGGGTTGCGCACCTCGAAGGCGTGGCGGAACGCAATCCAGGCATCGTCCGAGCGCGTCTCTCGCACCCTGCGTCCGATCGCCCATGCGACTCTCATTCGCCGGTTGCCTTCGCGCGCCCGGCCGGCACGGAAAAATTGAAGGAAGTGCTTAAAGTGGCTGACCTCGTCGTCGCGGATGCTCGCCAGTACCCGACGCAGCACCGGTTCCTGCGCGTAGTCATGCAACATCCGGTAAAGGGTCGCGGTGCCGGTCTCGATCATGCAGCGGGCGGCCAGTTCAAGATGTGGCGTGGCCTCGAACGCCTCTGGCGAGGCGGCTTGCGAGTACTCTGCGATAAAGCCCTGATAAGCCTTGTGCCAATCGAACTCGGGCCAGACGGCCTGAACGTAGGCGCGCAACGCAGCCCCGTGCTGCAACTCCTCGGGCTCCCACACGTTGGTGAGCCAGTCGGCGATCTGCGGAACATCGCGGTAATACGTGAGCAGGTTGCGCGTATACAACTCGGAGCCGCTCTCGACGAATGAGGCGCCGGTCAGAAGGTAGAACAGTGTCGTGTCGGACCGGTGACGCGCATCGGCACGCGTGAAGTCGATGTCGCCGACGCGCCAGACCGGACGGCCCCGGGAGCGGCTGCCAGCGGGCCGAATATCGTGATTCGTGCCGGGCCGGGCGCCGCGGTCGGCGGCGGGCCGGTGGTCGGTCGGGCTTGGCATGGGCAACGCAGGCGAAGGCGGGCGCTTTCGCCAAATTTTTCGTTCCCGTTACAGTACTACGGGCCGTGCAGCGCAAGCGCAGCTGTTGCGTCGGAGGGACGCTCAACCCAGCAACGTGTGTGTCAACCCTATAAGGCCGAGGGTGAGCGCCGCCAGGGCGTCGCCGGCGATCAGGCCGCCGCCGACCAGAGAAGTGGGACTCATGTCGGAAGGCAACGGGGCCGCCTCGCCGGCGCGGCGTCCGCGCCGTTCGCTCCAGGTGTTATACAAGCTCGAGAAAGCGCCGCCCGCTCCGAACCAGGCCGACCCCGACAGGTTCAGGAAGAATCCGAACGCGTAGGCGTACGGCGACGGCAAGACGAACGCATCGAGCGCGAAACCGATTGCGTAGCCGACACGGCTTTCGGCTACGAGGCTCCGATACGCACGGCTCGCCCGCAGCGCCAGGCGCGCGATCTGCACCGCCGCCCCGATCCCGATCCCGATCCAGATCGCGGTTCTCTGGTACGGCTTGTCGTCGGTCAGGCTGCGCAGCGCGCCCACGAACTTGTAAGTCATCGCCGAAGCCCAGGCCACCGGCTGCTGGTCGGCCGGTATCGAGGTCTGATCGACCGCTAACACCGGGTAAGCGCTCATGAACAGTCGCGCGTACACGACCGCCATCACGGCTCCGACCAGAATTCCGCCCACCTGATAGCGGAACTGGATCGTGCGGTTGGTGCCCAGGCGCCAGCCGGTCGACCGGTCCTGTTGCATGTCGGCAGCGACGCCGCACGACACCAGCACCACGGTGGCCGCGATCATCCCCATGCCGGGGTCGCGCAGTCCGAGCGCGGCCAGCAGTATCACCGTAACCACGAAGGCCGAGGAAATCGGCGTGTTGTCCGTCATTCCGGTTGCGATGCCGGTGACCAGCACCAGCACGACGGTCAGGGCCAGCGCGAACAGCACATGGCCGAGCGGCACGCCCATCAGGGTGGTTCCGGTTACCGCGATGCCGGCGCCCCAGGCGAGTACCCATAGAACCAGACGACGCGGGTTGGTCTTCTTCCAAGGCTCCAGCTCGGGAACCGGGGCCGTCGCCTCGTCGGCAGGCTTGGAGCCGTTTCTGAGACGGCGCGCCGCTTCCCACAGGATCAGCGACACGTCGATCAGGCTTGCCCCCAGGATCAATCCCAGCCCGATCAGAAACGTGATCTTGCGGAACGGGTCACCCGCGTGCAGCCAGCCGATCGAGATAAAGAACGGGGTGAGCCCGTAGCCGGTCAACCCGGCGACGATGACCGGGATCGCGATCCGTGCGCCGACGATCATGCCGGCGCCGAACGTCGCAGTGCTCAGGCCGGTCTTGCCGAGCCACGCGATCGAGCTCGTGAGGATCCCACCCGTGAAACCCGTCAACATGCCCGAGCCCAACGTCGCAACCGAGCGGCGCAGCAGCACCGGGTCGGTGAGCGCCCGCAGAATGTTGGCCACTGCGAGGCCGGACGGATAAGTGAGCTGCATCCGATCCACCAGGATCGGCGTCAGCAGCATCCCGACGCCGACCCCGAACATCCCGATGCAGGTCAGGTACAGCAGTGCCTTCCACACCGGCGGCTGCGGCAAACCCAGCCAGACCATCGCCTGCAACACCACCGCCATCGCGCTCATCTGCGCGACCGAGGCCGCGATCGTCTGGATGTAGTTGGCGCCGTGCTTGCCGTCGGCGCCATAGCCGAACGTGACCGTCGAGCCGAGGATCCCGGCCAGCACCTGGCCGCTGACGTAAAAGCCGATCGAGAAATTCATGTACGACGCGGCCAAGCCTCCGAGCGGACCGAGCACGAACAGGCCCACCGCCGCCAGAAACGCGTGGTACTTCCAGGTGCCCGGCACGGGCAGCCACTGCCAGCGTCGAACTGACGGTACGGGCGCGGACACGGTCGTCATGGGCGTGGACGCTACACCATGCCGCTTCTGTGGGAAAGCTTTCAGACGACGGCAAGCCCGTGTTTTCGAGCGGGGGGCGGCCAATGCCGATCGATCTGCTCGAAGTCCTCGGCGTCCAGCTTAAGGCTCGTGGCGGCCAGGTTCTCGCGCAGATGCTCCGCAGTCCCCGCCTTGGGGATCGCGACGACGCCCGGTTTGGCCAGCAGCCACGCGAGCGCCACCTGCGCGCTCCCGACTCCGTGCTTGCGACCGATAGCCGCCAATGTGCGGTCGCTCAGAATTCTTCCCTCGTCGAACGGGCAGTAAGCCATCAGCGGAACGCGCTGCGAGCGCAACAAGGGCAGCAGGTCGAACTCGACTCCGCGCCGCGAGGCCGAGTAGTAGACCTGGTCGGCGGCGCAACGGCTCCCAGCGGCCAGCTGGTACAGCTCCCGCATGTCATCGACATCGAAATTGCTGACGCCCCAGCGGGCGATCCGGCCCTGCTGCACCAACTGCTCGAACGCCTCGACCGTTTCGGCCAGCGGCGTGGCGCCGCGCCAGTGCAACAGATACAGGTCGATCCGGTCGATCGAAAGACGCGCCAGGCTCCGCTCGCAGGCCGCGGCCAGGCGGCGCCGGCCGGCGTTGGAGGGCAGCACTTTGGTGACAATGAAGGCCTTGTCACGGCGCCCGCCGCGCAGCGCCTCGCCAACCACCCTTTCGGCGCCACCATCGCCATACATCTCGGCCGTGTCGAGCACGCGCACGCCCGAATCGAGCCCGAGCTGCAAGGTCGCGATCTCCTGCTCGCGCGATCGGCTCGATTCGCCCATCCGGTAGGTGCCCAGGCCCAGCGCCGGAACCGTTTCGCCGTCGGGGAAGCTGACGTCCATGCCCGCGCTTAATCGGCCAGATTCATCCTGGCCAGCACAGTTTGAAACCTGGAATCGGCGTGAAGGTTCCGCAGCAGCGGGTCGATCTTCACCATCTCCATGCCGGGATCGCGCTGACGGTAGGCGCGTTCGAGCCAGCCGAATGCGGCATCGGACTGGCCCCGGTAGGCGTACATCTCGGCGATGTTGTAGGCCGAGCTGGCCGCATACTTTCGCTCGAGCTCGCCCAGCGCAGCGTTCGATTCCGCTCGCCGGCCCAATGCCCAATAGACGGCGGGTGAGCTGGAAAGCCGGAACGTCTCGTCGCTCTCTTTGTTCACGGCGGCCAGGGCTTCGGAGTGTCGGTTCAGCAGCAGCAGGGACAGCCCGAGAAAGGAAGGCCCGCCGGCGAAAGCCGGGTTCAACTCCACCAGATTGCGCAAGGTGGCCTCGGATTCCTGGAACCGGCCCGCGCCCAGAAGCGCCCATCCGACGCTCCAGCGCTCATGCGTGTCCAGAGGATCACGCGCGAGCGCTTGACGGGAATATTCGATGCGCTCGCCGAACTCGCCGGACCGTATCGCCTTCAAATCCGCCAGCGCGATCCGCACGTGCAGGTCGTTCGGGTCCAGTGCCAGCGCACGCTGATACTCGGATTCGGCCTGCGCCCAGTTCCAGTCGAACTCCTCCAGCAGGTTGCCTCGAACGCGGTGCCCGTACGCGAGGTCCGGGTCGATGTCGAGGGCGCGTCGCAAGGCGTCGCGGGCACGGGCGATGCCCTCGGGGATGGAAACCCAGCCGATCGATGCCTGGTGCATGCTCGCGTTGGCAAGTTTGGCCCAGGCCAGAGCGTAGTTAGGGTCCAGCCTGATGGCCGCCTGGTAGAAAACGATCGCCTTGGCGGAATCTTCCCGCGTGTTGTGATCGGCCAGATAGTTGCCCTGGAGCAACTGGTTGTAGGCCTCGGTATCCGTCCTGTGGCTCTGCCAATGGGCGCTACCCGGGTTCAATGTGACGTTGAGCGCTTGAGAAACGGTTGCGGAGATTTCGTCCTGGACTTTGAAGATGTCGCTGAAGCTGCGTTCATAGGTCTGCGACCAGGCGTGCGAGCCGTCGGAGGCGCGAATCAGCTGTGAGGTGATGCGCAGCGAGCCGCCGGACTTGCGAACGCTGCCTTCCAGAACATAGGCCACTCCGAGCTTCTGCGCGATCACGCGCACGTCCTCGTTCCTGCCTTTGAACTGGAACGACGAAGTTCGCGCGATCACTCTCAATTCGCGGTTGCGCGAGAGCTGGTCGATCAGCTCCTCGGTCAGGCCGTCGGAGAAGTACTCCTGGTCCCTTTTTTCGCTCATGTCGAGGAAGGGCAGTACCGCGATCGACTTGTCGCCGGCCGACGACGTCGCAGTCGCGTGGGCCGGGGCGAGCGACGAGGCCGCAGCGGCCGGGCTGGATCCGCTCTGGCTCGAAGGCAGTCCCGTCAGTGCGTAGCCGATCGCGCCCGCTGCCAGCACGACCCCGGCGGCCGCCGCGGCGGACCCGGCACGATGACGCACAACGAACTTCGCCATTCGATACGCGAGCCGATTCGGCCTGGCCTGGACCGGCTCGCCGTTCAGGTAGCGCTGAAGCTCATCGCTCAGCGCTGCCGCGCTGGCGTAGCGGTCCGCCGGCCGCTTCGCCAGCGCCTTCAGTACGATCGCGTCCAGGTCCCCGCGCAACCGGCGGGCCAGCTGCTCGGCCGTGCCGGCCCGCACCAGGGCGGCCTGCTCGGTGAGCTGGGTACTTGGCTTGTGCACCCGCGCTTCGATCACCGCCTGCTCCAGCAGCGTCCGCGAGGCACCTGGCCTGAGCCCGTAGGGGCGAGTGCCCGCCAGCAATTCGTTCAGCACGACCCCGAGTGCGTAGATGTCACTGGCGACCTCGGCCGGCTCGCCCAGCAACAGCTCCGGACTGGCGTACTCCGGCGTCAGCACCTGGCCATAGATCTGGGTGAGCTGAGGGTCCGGCTCGTCTTCGGCCAGAAGCTTTGCGACTCCGAAGTCCAGCAGGCGAACCTGGCCCGGTTCGGTCACCAGTATGTTCGAGGGCTTTATATCCCGGTGCAGCACCCGGCGCTCGTGGGCGTATTGAACGGCGTCCAACACCTGCAGAAAGAGGCTTAACCGTTCCCGCAAATCCTGCCGGTGCGCATCACACCAGTCGGTCAGCGGCTGGCCCGCCACGTATTCCATCGCGAGATACGGCAACCCGCCGGGGCTGACTCCGGCGTCATACAGGCGCGCGATGTTCGCGTGCTCCAGCGCAGCCAGGATGTCGCGTTCGCGGGCGAAGCGTTGGGCAAGATCCTCCCGCAGCCGGGTGAGTGACGGCAGCTTCAGCGCCACCTCGCGCTTCATGGCTCCATCGGCCCGCTGCGCCAGCCAGACCTCGGCCATACCCCCGACCCCGAGTTGGCGCACCAGCTTGTACGGGCCGATGTGCGAGCCGGTGCTGATCGAGTCGCCGCTGCCGCCCCGATGACCGAGGCCGAGCCCGGGCAAGGTCGTCAGCGCGCTCGAATCGTGCTCGTGCGGCCACGCCAACAGAGCCTCTCGCAGCGGCAACGCCAGATCGCGGTGTTCGGCCGGCAGGGTATCCAGCCAGCGTTGCCGCTCCTCCCGGCCGAGCGGCAGCGCCTGATCGAGCAGCCGGCTCATCCGGGTCAACTGCTCTGGCGACAGCACGATCAGCGCTCCGCGACAGGCGAATGAAAAGCCAAGTGCCTTGCTTCCAGAAATCCTCGGCTGGGATCGCAAAATCGATATTTTGCGCGCCTTTGAGCATGAACGCCGTCACGCCGATCAGATCGCTTCGGTCTGCCCGGCTTCAATTCAAAATCTACCCTGGCGCGCGGCCGCGGCGCAAGCCGGCGCGATTGCCGCCGGCGTACAAACCAGATCGGGAGACTCGAAATGAAACCAGCGCTTGTGATCCTGCTAGCGGCGACGCTCATCCACGCCGCCCTCGCCGAGGAACGGCTGCCGACGATTGCCCCGGAAAAGTACACGGACCAGCAGAAGCAGGCGGCCGAGGACTTCAAGGCAGCGCGCAAGGTGCCGGTGTTCGGTCCGTTCGAACCGATGATGCACAGCCCGCAACTGATGAACCACGCGCGGGCGATGGGCGACTACCTGCGGTTCAACGCCGCGATCGGGAGCGTGCTGAGCGAGTTCGCCATCCTGATCGCCGCCCGCGAGTGGACACAGGACTACGAATGGTACGTCCACTACCCGCTCGCCTTGAAGGCGGGAATCCAGCGGGACGTGATCGACGCGATCGCCGACGGACGGCGGCCGGAGACGATGAGCGATGAGGAGCGGATCGTCTACGACTTTCTGACCGAGCTGAACAGGACCAAGCGCGTGTCCGATACCACGTTCGAACGCGCCGATCGGCGCTTCGGCAAGAGGGGCGTCGTGGATCTGACCGGGATCAACGGCTATTACGCGTTGCTCGCGATGCAGCTGAACGTCGCGCGCTACCCCATCCCGAAAGACGGCAAAAGTCTGACCCGATTCCCGCAATAGATCCTTGCCTCGCGCGCTCCCGCCCACGATCAGCCGCAGCGTCGGGAGCAGATCCCGCGCGCTAGGCAAATGCCTCGACAACGGGCACGCGGACCGCCTTCGTCGCCCGCCGTTGCGCGATGCCGCCGGCCCGTGCGTCAGCGGCCGGCCCGCACCCACGGTCCGGTGCCGCTTCCCGCCCGAGCGCTACCCGGCCCAGTCCCTCGCGGTCGGCGATCCTGACCCGCTTCAATCCGGGAAAATCGATCAAGCCCTGCCTCGCAAACTGCGACATCACGCGGCTGACCGTTTCAAGCGTGATTCCCAGGAAGCTGCCGATGTCGGCGCGCGTCATTCGCAAGGCGAATTCCCGCCTCGAGTAGCCGAGCGCATCGAAGCGATCCGACAGCTTCAGCAGGAAGGTCGCAAGCCGTTCGTCCGCGCGCATGCTCCCCAGCATCAGCATCGACTCGTGCTTGCGGACGAGTTCGCGGCTCATCTGCTGGTAGAAATGCCTGCGCAGCGCCGGCAGCACCGCATCCGCGCCGTCGATCCGGCTGTACGGAAATACGCAAACCTCGCTGTCCTCCAGCGCCACCGCGTCGCAGGTATGCGACCCGGCACCAAGGCCGTCGAAGCCCATCATGTCGCCCGGCATGTGAAAGCCGGTGATCTGTTCGCGGGCATCGTCCGACGTCACGGTGCTCTTCACAGACCCCCGCCAGACCACGTAAAGCGATTTGAACGCGTCCCCGCAACGGTACAGCGCGCCGCCACCCCGGATGCGCAGGCGCGTCGAGACCAGCTGCTCGGCGCTCTCGAGCTCGTTGCGCGACAGCCCGGGGGGCAGGCACAACTCGCGCACGACGCAACTCGTGCACGTCACACGCGGTCGGGGGCCATTCGGGTCTGGCATGTCCATCGCGAACTCCGGTCGGATCGCTCCTGGATGCCAAGTTAGTCGCAGGTCTACGCGGGGAATATTCGTACAAGCACGTATCCGAAACCGGGCCAGTTGTAACCGTCGATGCCACTGCCGAATCGACGGTTGCAGGCCCTATGGCCGGGCGAGCAGGCCGGCGGCCTGGGCGAGGCGGGACAGCTCGACCAGGTTGGTGACCCCGGTCTTTTGCATCACGCGGGCGCGATGAACCTCGACGGTGCGATGGCTGATGCCCAGGCTGCGCGCGATCTCCTTGTTGGAGTGGCCGTCGGCGACCAGCCTCATGATTTCCCGTTCGCGCCGGGTCAGACCCTGCAGGCGCTCGCGCAGGGTTTGCGTGGCGGACGCCTGCTCGCGCAGCTGCGCGCTCCGGTGCAGGGCGGCCTGAACGCGCTCGAGCAGTTCCGCGCCGACCACGGGCTTCGTCAGAAAATCGATCGCGCCGCCTTTGATGGCCTGCACCGTGGTCGGGATATCCCCGTGGGCCGTCAGAAAAACGATCGGCAGGTCGATGCCGCGCCGGATCAATTCGGCCTGGAGTTCCGGGCCGCTCATATCGGGCATCCGCACGTCCAATATCAGGCAGCCGACGCGACCCGGCGACCAGTCGGCCAGAAACGCTGCCGCGCCGTCGTAGGTTTGCACCGCCAGACCGGCCGTATCGAGCAGCAACGCGAGGCCGTCGCGCACCGCGGCATCGTCGTCCACCACATAGACGGTCGGGTCGGTACTCATCAGGCGAACGGCAACGTGAAGTGGAATATTCCTCCGTGGCCCGGAGCCGCTTCGCACCACAGGCGGCCGCCGTTTGCTTCAACCAGCGCCCGGCTGATCGCCAGCCCCATCCCGATGCCTCTGGGCTTCGTGGTGTAAAACGGTTTGAAGATGCGCCGGGCCGCCTCCTCGCTCAGGCCCGGTCCGCGATCCTGCACCGTCACCTGCGCCATGTTGCCGTCCACCGGGCGCACGGTGATCGCGATCGAGTGCGGACTGACCCCCGCCGCGCGCATCGCGTCCACCGCGTTGCACACGAGATTGACCAGCACCTTTTCGACCTGCAGCCGGTTCGCGCGCACCGGCCGCAGCTCGGGGGCCAGATCGACCGTCGAATCGAACCCTCCTTGACCGTCCGTTCCGACCAGGGTGAGCGCCCGGTCGACCGCCCGGTTCAGGTCGAGCGACTCGATCGGTGTCTCGCCGGCCTGGAAGAACTGGAGCAGTTCGCGCACCACCTGTCCGGCGCGCTGTGCTTGCGCCGCTCCGCTTTCCAGGGCGTGCTGCAGCTTCTGCGGCGACGGATTGCCGGCCCGCAGCAGTCGCAACGCCGCCTCGGTGTATGAAGCCATCGCATTGAGGGGCTGGTTCAGGTCGTGGGCGATGGCCGCAGCGGTCTGGCTGGCGACCTGCTGTTTCAGAAGTTCCTCCAATTCCGCGCGCAGCCCGCTCAATGCAGCTTCCTGGCGCCGGCGCGCGCTGATGCGAGCACCGATGCGCGCCAGCAGTTCCTCCGCCGAGAAGGGCTTGTTCAGGTAGTCGTGCACCCCCTCCCTCAGCAGCTCCACGCGCAGGGCGTCGTCGGCCTTGGCCGTGAGCATGATGATCGGCACGTCCGCGATCTCGCGATGCTTGCGCAGCGCGCGCACCATCCGGTCGCCGGCCATCCTGGGCATCATCACGTCGCTGATGATCAGGTCGGGCTGAAGTGCCAGCGCCATGTCGAGCCCTTCCTTGCCGTCGAAGGCGGTCGCGACGCGATAGTGCCGCCCGAGCACGGCCGCGATGAACCGGTTCATGTCGCCGTTGTCTTCGACCACCAGCACGAGCGGACTGTCCGATTCGAGCGGCGGGATGCCGATCGCCTCTCCCAGCTGCGCGCGCAAGGCCTCGCCGGGCATCGGCCCCGACGCTTCCTCGAAGGCGGACGGCGCCGCCTGAAGCGCGCTTCCGGCGGGGGCCGACAGCGGCAGGCTGACGGTGAACAGGGCGCCGCCGCCGGCGGCATCCGCCACGGCCGCCGATCCGCGGTGCAAGGCGGCGAATTCGCGCACGACGGCCAGTCCCAGGCCGGTGCCGCCGAGGGCAAGCTCGGCCTCGGCGTCGGCCCGACGGAACGGTTCGAAGATGGCTTCCCGCATCGCGGGCGGAACTCCAGGCCCGCTGTCCTGCACACCGATGGTCGCCTGATCCGCCCGGGCTTGAAGCCAGACCGATATGACTCCGCCGTACGGTGTGGATTTGAAGGCGTTGGACAACAGGTTCAACAGGATTCGACGCACCTTGTCGAAGTCCGCCTGGGCCGCCAGCGCGTCCGGCGTGTCGACGCCGAAGCGGATGCGGTGCTCGCCTGCCAGCGTCTCGAAGTGCGAGCTCACCAGCCGAACCAGCAGCGCGAGGTCGAACTCGGCGTAGCTCATCCGCATCCGCCCGGCCTCGAGCCTGGCCACATCGAGCAGATCGGTCACGTGATGCAGCAGCAGGCGCGCGTTGCGATCGATGATTTCCAGCTCGCGCCGTTCCTCGGGCGAGACGCTCTTCGTCGCCAGCCGCCTGGCCACCGGGCCGAGGATCAGGGTCAGCGGCGTTCGCAGCTCGTGGCTGACGTTGGCGAAGAAGCGCGACTTCAGTTCGTCCATGTCGCGAGACTTCTCGTACAGCCGCGCCAGCTCCTCGTTGGTTCGCTTCAGCCGTGCATTGGCCTCGGCCAGCTCTCGGGCAACCGCTTCGAGTGGCCGATCGGGGGGTGCAACGGGATGATTCACCGCTTCGCTCGTTACAAGCCGGGCCCTGCGAAGCTCAAGCTAGGATAGTGAGAATTTCCGGAGCCATTCTTCGATGTCCGCCAGGATCGAACTTGCCGAAGTCGACAAGCGCTTTGCGAACGGCGTGGACGCGGTGCGGGCGCTTTCGGTCGTGATCGCGCCCGGCCAATTCGTGTCGCTGCTGGGCCCCTCGGGCTGCGGCAAGTCTACCGCGCTGCGCCTGATCGCGGGACTCGAACGACCGTCGGCCGGGCGGGTCCAGGTCGGCACGGCACCGGCCGATGAGCGGATCGAGGTGATGTCGTACGTATTCCAGGAGCCGACTCTGATGCCTTGGGCCAGCGTTATCGACAACGTGGCCCTTCCGCTGCGGATCGAAGGGACCGCTCTGCGGCCGGCCCGCGACCGGGCTCGGCAGGCGCTGGCCGCCGTCGGCCTGGCCGGCCGCGCGAGCGCCTACCCGGCCGAGCTGTCCGGCGGCATGAAGATGCGCGCATCGATCGCCCGCGCGCTGGTCACGCACCCTGCCGTGCTGCTGCTGGACGAACCGTTCGCCGCGCTCGACGAGATCACGCGCCAGCGCCTGAACGACGAACTGCTGGCGCTGTGGAGCGAGCAGGCGCCGACCGCGGTGTTCGTCACGCACAGCGTCTTCGAGGCGGTGTACTTGAGTCAGCGCGTTCTGGTGCTCAGTGGGCAGCCCGGCCGACTGATCGCCGACCTGCCGATTGCGTTGGCCTATCCGCGCACACCGGCGCTGCGGCTGCAGCCGCAGTTCATGCAGCACTGCCGCAACGTGACCGAAGCGCTCGAGTGCGGCCAGCTCGCCACCGCGGAAACCCGGCCGTGAGCCGGCCACGCCGCGCGGCTGCTCTGGTTCCGGCCGTCTCCGCCGCGGCTGCCCTGCTGGCTTGGGAGGCGATCGTTCGCCTGCGCGGTATCCCGCCCTACATCCTGCCGGCGCCCAGCCTGGTCGTGCAGACGCTGTGGAACAACCTGGACTCGCTGCTTCTGTCCTGGCTGTACACGATCAAGATCACCTTTGGCGCGCTGCTGCTGGCGCTGGCCGGCGGCGTGGCACTCGCGAGTGCGTTCGCCCTTTCGCGCACGCTGGAGCGCGCGCTGTTTCCGTTTGCGATCGCGCTGCAGGTCACGCCGATCGTCGCCATCGCGCCGCTGATCCTGATCTACGTGGACAGCACGACGGCCGCCCTATTGATCTGTGCCTTCATCGTGGCGTTCTTTCCGGTGCTTTCCAACACGCTGATCGGGTTGCGCTCGGCCGATCCGAACCTGCAGGACCTGATGACCTTGTACGGCGCCACCCGCTGGCAGCGCCTGCGCTGGCTGCTGGCGCCGTCGGCGCTTCCCTATCTGGTGGCAGGACTCAAGATTTCCGGGGGCCTCGCGCTGATCGGGGCCGTCGTGGCGGAATTCGCGGCCGGTGCGGCCGGCCGCGAGACGGGCCTGGCTTCGCGGATCCTGGAGGCGAGCTTCCGCACCGAAATCCCGAAGATGTACGCCGCGCTCACGCTGGTGGCGCTGACCGGAATCGGAATCTACCTGGCGTCCAACGCTCTGTCGCGCGCTTTGCTGGGACGCTGGCATCCGTCCGGGCGCAGCTGAGCAAGGGATGCCGACGCCGGCAGTGCCCGTCGTTGTATCGCCGCGAAACGACTTCAAGAGCGCTGTCAATTCACGTACGCTCTTTCCGTCCCCGAGTCGGAGTTACACGTAGGGCTTCGGGGGCGCTCCCCCGTCGTGCAACGGAGGCCTCATGCTCGACGCTCTGTTCTCGTCCGACTTCATCCCGCATGGACACTGTTTCCTTTGGAACCCCGGCATCGTCTGGACCCAGGTCGTCTCCAACGGCACGATTGCCTTGTCATACGTTGCGATCTCCAGCACGCTGGCCTATCTGGTGTATCAACTGCGTGAGGCCATTCCGTACCGCGGGATGTACCTGGCCTTCGGCGCGTTCATCGTGTTGTGCGGGATCACGCACATGTCCGACGTGCTCGTGATCTGGAAGCCGGCCTACTGGCTCGACAGCGCGATTCGGATCGCGACCGCAGTCGTGTCGGCGGCGACGGCCGCGATGCTGCCGTCGCTGGTTCCCAACGCCGCGGCGCTGGCCCGCGCGACGCGAGCCGCGCATGAGCGCGGCATCAAGCTCGAGACGGCGTTTCGCGAGCTGGGCTCCGTGTACCAGCGGACCAAGGAGCTGGAGAGGCTGAAGTCGCAGTTCTTCGCCAACGTCAGTCACGAGCTGCGCACGCCGATCGCGCTGGTGCTCGGGCCGATTCAAAAACTGCTCGCCGACGGCCGCCTGGACGCGGCGGCGCAGCGCGAGCTCGCGATCGCGCTGCGTAACGCGCGCGTGCTGCAAAGGCAGCTCGACGACCTGCTGCTCGCCGCCCGCCTCGAGGCCGGTCTGCGACTGGAGTATGCCGACGTCGACCTGGGGACGCTGATGCGGGAGATCGGCTCGAACTTCGAAGGCCTTGCGAGCGACCGCAACATCCGCTATGCGGTGCTTGCGCCCGAGCCGCTGCGCGCCGAGCTCGATCCGGACAAGGTCCAGCACATCGTGCTGAACCTGCTGTCGAATGCGTTCAAATTCACCCCTGCCAACGGTCGGATACGGCTCGAGCTCGCGGCCGAGACCGGACCGGACGGCGAGGACCGTAGCGTCCGGATCACCGTCGCCGACAGCGGCCCTGGCATCGACCCCGCCGATCGCGAAGCGGTGTTCGAGCGTTTCCGGCAGCTCGACGGCGCCCCGACCCGGAAAAAGGCAGGAGTCGGACTCGGATTGGCGATCGTGAAAGAGCTGGTCGAGCTGCACCGGGGCCGGGTCGAAGTAACGCAAGCTCCCGAAGGCGGCGCGGCGTTTGTCGTCACGCTGCCCGCCCGGTTGCCGGCCGGCACGCCGGTTCGCGCCGCCTCGGCCGAGTCGCAGGCGCCGGCGGTCGAGCTCGCGCAGCAGACGGTCGAGGCGTTGCGCGAGCCGGACAAGGCGCCGCCGATCACGTCGATCAAGGGACTGCCGATCGTGCTGGTCGTCGAAGACCACCGGGAGTTGAATCGGTTCATCTGTGATGCGCTGACAAGCGAATTCGATGCGATGCCCGCCTTCGATGGCCGCGAAGGCTACGTGCGGACCGTCGACCTGAATCCCGACCTGGTCATCACCGACCTGATGATGCCGGGCACGAGCGGCGAGACCCTGATACGGCAGATTCGCGCCGAACCGGAATTCGACCGGATGCCGGTCGTCGTGCTGACGGCGACAACCGACGAGGGCGAACGCGTCCGCTTGCTGCGCGAGGGCGCGCAGGACTTCCTGGTGAAGCCTTTTGCCGTCGAGGAGTTGCGCGCCAGAGTGCGCAACCTGGTCGCGATGAAGCGTGGCCAGGACGAGCTGATCGAGGCCAGGCGCGCCACCGAGGCGGTCAACCGGGAGCTCGAAACCTTCGCTTACACGGTCTCGCACGATCTGCGCGCTCCGTTGCGGGCCGTCGCCGGCTTTTCCGAAGCGCTGCTGCAGGACCATGCCGACGCACTCGACACTGGAGGTCGCGACTATCTGGTGCTGATCGGCAAATCGATCGATCGGATGAGAGAGCTGATCGACGGTCTGTTGCGGCTGTCGCGCGTCGGTCGTGCCGACCTGAAGCTCGAGCGTATCGACCTCACGCAGGTCGCGCAGGAGGCGCTCGCCGATCTGCAATGGGAGCATCCAGAGCGCCGCGTGGATATCCGCATCGAAGAAAGTCTTGCGGCCGAGGGGGACGTGCGGCTGGTCCGGCTGGTGGTGCAGAACCTGCTCGAAAACGCCTGGAAATACACGCGCGACGCGGGCAACGCGCGCATCGAAATCGGTGCATCCGCACTCGGCACGCAGCGCGCGTTTTTCGTGCGCGACAACGGCGCCGGGTTCGACATGAAGCACGCCGGCGGCCTTTTCACCCCGTTCACCCGACTGCACCGCGAGGAGGAGTTTCCCGGCATCGGGATCGGGCTGGCGACCGTCCAGCGCATCGTTGCACGCCACGGGGGACGCGTCTGGGCGCAGGCTGCACCCGGCCACGGCGCCACGTTCTGGTTTACGCTGCCGGCTCGAGCCAACGAGCGCGCCGCTTGACAGGCTGTTGAAGAGCGCCGGTGCAAGCCTGCTGTACGCCTGGGCGGCGCTGCTGCCGGCGGCAGCATGCGCGCAGCCCGACGCGGTCGTGTTCGCCACCAACTGGAAGGCGCAGGCCGCGCACGGCGGTTTCTACCAGGCTCTGGCCGACGGCACGTACGCGCGCTACGGGCTGAACGTCACGATTCGGCAGGGCGGGCCCCAGGTGAACAACCGGCCTCTGCTGCCGGCAGGCCGTATCGATTTCCTGATGACGGGAAACCTGCTGCACGCGTTCGACAACCAGAAGAATGGCGTTCCCACCGTCGAAGTCGCAGCGATCTTCCAGAAGGATCCACAGGCGCTGATCGCGCATCCGGGCCAGGGCTACGGACGGTTCGAGCTTCTGAAGGACGCGCCGGTGGTGTTCGTCGCCAAGGACGCGCAGTTCACCTGGTGGCAGTGGCTGACGGTGACGCAGGGGTTTCGCGACGAGCAGCTGCGGCCGTACAACTTCAACCTCGGACCGTTCCTTGCCAACCCGCGCGCGCTGCAGCAGGGCTATTCGATCGCCGAGCCGATTTATGTCAGGCGCCAGGGAGGCTTCGATCCGGTCGTGCATCTGCTGGCCGATCACGGCTTCGACACGTACTCCACCTTGATCGAAGCCCGCGCCGAGACGGTGCGCAACCGCCCCGACCTGGTCCAGCGCTTCGTCGACGCCTCGATCCTCGGCTGGAACAGCTACCTGTACGGAGACCGCCGGGCCGCGCATGCGGCGATGTTGCGCGACAATCCGGAAATCGGCGAACAGGAGCTGGAAGCGTCGGTCGCACTGATGCGTTCGCAGGGCATCGTCGATTCGTCCGAGGCGCTCACGCTGGGCATCGGAACGATGAACATCGAGCGCATCCGGCATTTCTTCCGGAGCATGGTGGCTGCTGGGCTGTATTCGGGCGGCGAAATCGACCCGGCCCGGGTCGCTACAGTGCAGTTCGTGAACAAGGGCGTGGGCCTGGACTTGAAGCGCCGTCTGACGCGCCGTTGATCTGGGAGCGGTGATGTCGTTGCGAATCGTTGCATTCGTGCTGGCCGCGCTTGGCGGCATCGTGCTGTTCGCGGTCGGAGGCGCGTACCGCAACTGGCCGCTGCAGATCGCCGGGTTGGCGCTGGAGATCGGCTGCCTGTACGCCGGATGGCGCTGGTTCGCGCAGCACAACAAGCCGCCGGCCATCAAGCCCGCCGCCAATCCAGCCTGGTCGATGCGCGATCAGCCCCCGCCGTCGGAGCCGCGCGAACCGCCATCCAATTGAACTTCCACCCCTTCCGTTAGAAAGGGACTGGTGGCCTCCCCCCTCCCTTTAGGGAGAGGAGCCGGGGTGAGGGTCCTACGTGCTTTTTTGGACCTAACTTTACGAGCTGCGGGCCGGTCGGCGTTCGGCGGTGCCACGCGCCGGTGCCTTCGCGCCATTGGCCCGCCGCAACGCGGCGGTTCGGCTCGCTGTCCGCTTCACACCCTCGCCCCGCGCAAGGGCTGGCTTCGCCGCGGGTGCTGCCACCGCGCGCGTCACGGCCTGCGGCGCCTGCGCGGCCTGCTCCTTGATCGCCCACAGCTTCAGCAGCTCGGCCTGCGTCGGAATCGTTCCGTTGGCGGCGCGCGCACGACGAGCCACCACCGATTCGCGCACGATCTTCTCGACCACGTCGAGCGGCAATCGGTTGAAGTCGGAGAATCGGATGAAGCTGCGCGCCGCATTCACGCCCGCCAGCGCCTCCTTGTGCCGCAGCACCACTTCCTGCTCGGCCACGTACAACGACATATGGCGGCGCCCGGACTCGAGCGCGAACAAAGGCCCATCCAACTCGTAGAAGGCCAGCCCGTAGCGCATGCTTTCCCGCACACCACGGGCCGAGCGGCGGATCATGCTGCATACGCGCGCCATGGCGACCCGGCGGTCAGGCGGCAAATCCCGCAAGTAGGCGCCTACCGTCGTGGCTGTCGTGATCATCCTGTTGGCTCCGCGTTTGCGACTGCTCCGCAGCCGTTATTTTAACCGAACGTGTCCCCTTGCATCGAACACGCCTTACGGCGCATAAATCCCGAGGCGGGGCCTAAAGCCCAGCAGACTCGGACCCTTAAGAAATGGGATAATTGTTATATTGAGTCGAATCGCTGCGATCGGAGCGAGCGGCTCGATAATGGAGTACCGGACCGTCGCTTTGTCTACGACGGCTCAGGGGTTTCCTTGGCGACCGTCCCGAGTTCGATTGCACAACCTGCACTGAACGTCAGGATCTAGCACGTGGTGTTCTCGTTCTTCAAGAAGGACTCGAAACCCGCGAAGAAAGTCGCGGGACGCGGCCCACACTCGCACGCCGCGCGCTCCCCGGCGCGCCCCGCCCCGCACGATGCTCGAACGCTGTCCCGTCCGCTGCCTGGACCGGTCAACCGCTCGCTGAACCGCACTTCGACCCCCTCAGCGCCGAGCTTCGCAACCACCGAGAACGCGATCCCTGACCGGGAACTGGCCCGCAACCTGGGAATGGCCACTGCGGCCAAGATCGACGCGATCGAGTCGGAGATGTCGCAGGACTTCCTGCGGCCACGCGGCGCCCCGCGCGACAACATAGCAGCCAATTCCGTGCTGGGCGCCCCGGGATCGAGCGAGCCGCTGCCCGCAAGCGAGGAAGATGCCGAGCTGCCCCCGCTGGAAATGGAGCCCGCCCCAGCCCAGGCCGAAGAGCCGTTCGATCCGGGCGAGGATGCGACCAGCTACGGAATCGAAGCGATCGAACTGGGTACCAGCGACTCGAGTTCGGCGCTGGACGAGACCGCGATCCTGTTTGCCAACGGACAGGACCAGGCCGCCGAGGCCGTGCTGCGCTCGGCGATCGAGGCCGACCGGCTGGGCCTGGCCACCGAACGCGCCTGGCTGATGATGTTCGAGTTCATGCAGCAGCGCGGCGACAAGGCCGGCTTCGAGAAGCTGACGATGCAGTACGCGCTGCGCTTCGAGAATTCCGCGCCGGGCTGGCTCGACTATGAGCCCACGGGTGCGCGAGTCGACCCGAAGAGCGACAGCCCGGTCGTGAAGCTGCCGGCGGCGGTTGGCGCCAACATCGTGAAGCCGCTCGAGCACCTGAAGGCGCTCGCGATGACCAACGCGACGCTGACGCTGGACGTGTCGGAAGCGCGCAGCATCGATGCGGTCGGCGCTGAGCTGCTGCTGCGCGTGTTCAACGCGTTCAAGCGCGCCAGCCATGAACTGATCGTGCAGGGCGCCGATCAGCTGCTCAACCCGCTGCGCGCGGCGATCGAGCCGGGCCGGCGCGACAGCTCGGACGCCTGCTGGATGCTGATGCTGGATGTGCAGCGGCTGCTGAACCGGCAGGGCGATTTCGAGGAAACGGGAATCCAGTACTGCATCACGTACGAGGTGTCGCCGCCGTCCTGGGAGCCTTTCTCGGCCAACATCAAGACGCGGGCCGGAACCACGGCCGCGCCGAGCGTGGTCGATCCGCTCGACTGGCGTGGTGACATCGTTGGTGACGGCGAGCCGCTGTTCGGCCGGATGAAGGTCGGCGCACGCTCGCAGCAGCGGCTGACGGTGGAGTGCCGGCACCTGCGGCGGGTGGCCTTCTCGGCGGCCTCGGCCCTGCTCGGCCACGTGATCAAGCTGCAGCAGCTGGGCACGACGGTCGAATTCCGCAACGTCAACGCGCTGGTGGGCGCGCTGCTGCAGCTGTTGGGCATATCGGCGGTGGCCGAGGTCCAGCTTCGCCGCAATTGAACGAATTTCACGGCACCACGATTCTTTCGGTGCGCCGTGGCCCCGCGGTCTCGATGGGCGGCGACGGCCAGGTGACGCTGGGCAGCATCGTCATCAAGCGCACCGCGCGCAAGGTCCGGCGCCTGTACCAGGACCGGATCCTGGCCGGTTTTGCGGGCGCGACCGCCGATGCCTTCACGCTGTTCGAGCGCTTCGAGGCGCGCCTGGACAAGCATCAGGGCAACCTGATGCGTTCGGCCGTCGAGCTGGCCAAGGACTGGCGCACGGACCGGATCCTGCGCCGGCTGGAGGCGATGCTGGCGGTGGCGGACCGCGAGTGCTCGTTGATCATCACCGGTACCGGCGACGTACTCGAGCCGGAGCTGGGTCTGGTGGCGATCGGCTCGGGGGGTCCCTATGCGCAGGCCGCCGCGCGGGCCCTGCTGGACAATACCGATCTGAAACCGGCCGACATCGTGGCCCGCGCGCTGTCGATCGCAGCCGATCTGTGCATCTACACCAACCAGAGCCATACGATCGAGACGCTCGAGTGATGGTGGGCGCCCGATGATGACTCCGAAGGAAATCGTCCACGAGCTGAACAAGCACATCGTCGGCCAGCAGCGTGCCAAGCGAGCAGTGGCGGTCGCCCTGCGCAACCGCTGGCGCCGCCAACATGTGGCCGAGCCGCTGCGCAGCGAGATCGCACCGAAGAACATCCTGATGATCGGGCCCACCGGCGTGGGCAAGACCGAGATCGCGCGCCGCCTGGCGCGCTTGGCCGACGCGCCCTTCATCAAGGTCGAGGCGACCAAGTTCACCGAGGTCGGCTACGTAGGGCGAGACGTCGATTCGATCATCCGCGACCTGGCCGATATCGCGGTGAAACAGACGCGCGAGGCCGAGATGCGCAAAGTGCGCGCGCGCGCCGAAGAAGCGGCGGAGGAGCGGCTGCTGGACGTGCTGCTGCCGCCGGCGCGCGACCTGACGGGGCGCGAGGCGGAGCGCGAGGGCGACGGCGGCACGCGGCAGAAGATGCGCAAAAAGCTGCGCGAAGGCGATATCGACGAAAAGGACGTCGAGATCGAGCTGGCGGCGCCATCGGCACAACTGGAGGTGCTCGCCCAGCCCGGCATGGAGGAGCTTACGCAGCAGATCCAGTCGATGTTCCAGAACCTGGGCAGCGGGCGGCGTCGCACGCGCAAGCTGAAGGTGCGCGAGGCGCTGCGGGCGCTGGCCGACGAGGAAGCCGCGCGCCTGGTCAACGACGACGAATTGAAGCTGAGGGCGATCGCCAATGTCGAGGCCAACGGCATCGTGTTCCTGGACGAGATCGACAAGATCGCCAGCCGCAGCGAAGTGCAGGGCGCCGACGTGTCGCGCCAGGGCGTGCAGCGCGACCTGCTGCCGATGGTCGAGGGCACGACCGTGAATACCAAGTACGGGATGATCCGCACCGACCATATTCTCTTCATCGCCAGCGGCGCGTTCCACCTGTCCAAGCCATCCGATCTGATGCCCGAACTGCAAGGACGCTTCCCGATCCGGGTCGAACTCGAATCGCTGTCGGCCTCCGACTTCGAGCGCATCCTGACCGGCACCGATGCCTGCCTGGTCCGCCAGTACGAGGCCTTGCTGGCGACCGAGGGCGTGACGCTCGAATTCACGCCGGACGGCGTATCCCGTCTGGCGCAGATCGCCTTCACGATCAACGAGCGCACCGAGAACATCGGGGCGCGCCGGCTGCACACGGTGATGGAAAAGCTGCTCGAGGACATCTCGTACGAGGCCGCCAGCCAGAGCGCACAGAGCGCCGTGATCGACTCGGCCTACGTCGATCAGCGTCTGGCGGAGCTGGCCGCAAACGAGGACCTGGCCCGCTATGTGCTGTAGCAGGCTGTTGAAAAGCGTAGCGAGCAGGGCCGAGTTGCGACCGAGCAGCGGCACTCGATGAGGAATACGGCGAGCACCGCAGGTCGCAAATCGGCCCGCGCAGTAGCTTTGCAACAGCCTGTCAGATGGCCAAGGCACTGAGGACCCGCCAGAAGCTCGTATTTCGCACCGACGGGCTGCGGCCACGCAATCCGCTGGTGGTGGCGGCACGGCGGCGGCCGGCCGGTCCGCACACGGCGACGCCGGGCGGCCGGCGCCAGGCGGCGAAACGTCGGCTCAAGCGCCTGCTCGGCGAGAGCTGAGCTCGACCCGAACCCGTTTGCGCGGCAGGAAGTCTGCGCGGCGATGCTAGACTGATCGAGAACTGTCCGTTTCCGGTTGCATCAAGCCCATCGCATCGACCTGCCACGACCCATGGACCGGGCGCAGATTCCGACCGAGCTGAAGGCCGAAATCCTGTCCGAGGCGCTTCCGTACATCCGCCGTTTCCACGGGCGCACCATCGTCGTGAAGTACGGCGGCAATGCGATGACGCAGCAGCCGCTGAAGGAAAGCTTCGCGCACGACATCGTGCTTCTGAAACTGGTCGGAATGAAGCCGGTCGTGGTCCACGGCGGCGGGCCGCAGATCGATGATGCGCTGGAGCGGGTCGGCAAGAAGTCGCGGTTCGTCCAAGGCATGCGGGTCACCGACGCCGAGACGATGGAAATCGTCGAGTGGGTGCTGGCCGGTCAGGTTCAGCAGGAACTCGTGATGCTGATCAACCGGTTCGGCGGGCAGGCTGTCGGCCTCACGGGCAAAGACGGCGGCCTGATCCAGGCGCGCCGGATGCGCCTGCCCGACCGCGACGACCCGAGCCTGACCCACGATCTGGGACAGGTCGGCGAGATCGAGGCGATCGATCCGTCGCCGGTGCGGGCGCTGCAGGACGGCGCGTTCATCCCGGTCATCTCGCCGATCGGATTCGGCGCAGACGGCCTGTCCTACAACATCAATGCCGACCTGGTGGCCGGCAAGATCGCAGAGATCCTGTGCGCGGAAAAGCTGGTGCTGCTGACCAACACGCCTGGCGTGCTCGACCGCGACGGACGGCTGATCACGGGTCTGACCGCCTCGCGCATCGAGGAGCTGTTTACCGACGGCACGATCTCCGGCGGGATGCTGCCCAAGATTTCGTCGGCGCTGGAGGCAGCCCACGGCGGGGTGAACTCGGTGCACATCATCGACGGGCGCGTCGACCATTGCCTGCTGCTGGAGATCCTGACCGATCGAGGCGTAGGCACGATGATTCGGTCGCATTGAGGCCATCCACGGGCCGACGCGCCCGCAGGGTCTGGTTTTTCGACCTGGACGATACGCTGCACGAAGCCTCGCACGCGATCTTCGCCGCGATCGACTCCCGGATGACCGATTTCGTCCAGCGCCATCTGGAGCTGACGCGGGAGCAGGCCGACCAGCTGCGGCACGACTACTGGCGCCGCTACGGCGCCACGATGCTCGGTCTGGTGCGCCATCACGACGTCGATCCGCACCGTTTCCTGCGCGAGACGCACGACTTCCGGGTCGAAGAGCTGATGCGGATCGAGCGGGGCCTGGCGCGCATGGTGGCGCGCCTGCCGGGCCGCAAAGTGCTTCTGAGCAACGCGCCGGGCGCCTATGCTGCGCAGGTGCTGAGGCGGCTTGGACTGCACCGCCACATCCGCGTGCGCTATCCGATCGAGCGGCTGCGCCTGCACGGGCGGTTCCGCCCCAAGCCCTCCATCGCAATGCTGCGGGCCGTTCTGGCGCGCGAAGGCCTGGCCGGCCGCGCCAACGCGGGCCGAGCCGTGCTGGTCGACGACAGCGCGGTCAACCTGAAGTCGGCCCGGGCCGCAGGCTTCGCGACGGTGCTGCGGATCCGGCCTGTGGCGCGGCGCGCGCTGGCCGGGGGCGCGTACGTCGACGCGCGGGTGCGCACCGTGCGCCAGCTCGCCCGCCGACTGGGCTAAGCTTTTCCCGGCCTTCAGCCGGAAAGGCCAGAAGGAACAGAACGAGGGGCACAGGGCGGCGTCTCGCGAAGCACTGTCAGCCGCCATCGTTTCTTTTGTAACGTTGACACGCACTCGGAGAACCCATGGCTGACTCTGAACCCGGATGGCTGCGCCGCACTCTCGGGGGCTTCCTGCGCCTGGTCGACGCGACCCGCCGGCTGGTGCTGAACGTGTTGTTTCTGCTGATCGTCGTCGTGCTGGCGGTCGCGCTGTTCACCAGCTCGCGCCCGCGCCTGTCGGAGAACACCGCGCTCGTGGTCGTGCTCAGGGGAGACCTGGTCGAGCAGTACAGCGGCAGCGCGCGCGAGGCTCAGCTGGCCGAGGCGCTGGGCGGCGTCGAACGCGAGACGCAGCTGCGCGACGTGGTCGCCGTACTGGATGCTGCCGCCCGCGATCCGAACATCGCGCGGGCGGTGCTGATCCTGGACGACATGGGCAGCGCGGGCATGGCGAAGCTGAACGAAGTCGCAGCCGCGCTGGAACGGTTCCGCTCGGCCGGCAAGCAGATCCTGGCGTGGGGTTCGCAGATGAGCCAGGCCCAGTACTACCTGGCCGCGCACGCGGATCAGGTCTACCTGCATCCGAGCGGCGCCGTGCTGCTGACCGGTCTGGGCGGATACCGGAACTATTACCGCGATGCGCTGGACCGGCTTGGCGTGACGGTCAACGTGTTTCGCGTCGGGAAATACAAGAGTTTCGTGGAGCCGTTCGTGAACAACGCGCCTTCGCGCGAGGCGCAGGAGGCCGAATCCTTCTGGCTGAACGACGCCTGGACCAGCTACACCGGGCAGGTGGAGCAGGCGCGCAAGCTGCCAACGGGCGCGCTCGGCCGGATGATCGATGAGCTGCCGGTGCGCCTGGGTGCTGCCGGGGGCGACCTGGCGAAGCTGGCCCTGTCGGAGAAGCTGGTCGACGCGCTGATGACCCGTGATGAGCTGCGGGCCCTGCTGATAAAGCGTGGCGCCGAGGATCCGGCCCACAAGACCTTCCGCCAGGTGTCGTTCCAGGAGTACCGCTACGGGCTGCCCGACAGCGGCGACCGCAGTACGCAGGTGGCGGTGGTGGTCGTGCAGGGCGACATCGTCGATGGCGATGCCCCGCAGGGCGCGATCGGTGGTCGTTCGACGGCCGAGTTGATCCGGCATGCACGCGACGACGACACCGTCAAAGCGCTGGTTCTGAGGGTCGATTCGCCCGGCGGAAGCGCTTTCGGAGCCGAGCTGATCCGGCGTGAGCTGGAAATCACGCGCAAGGCCGGAAAGCCGGTGATCGTTTCGATGAGCGACGTGGCAGCCTCCGGCGGCTACTGGGTATCGACTTCAGCCGACGAGGTGCTGGCCGATCCGGCCACCATTACCGGCTCGATCGGCGTATTCGGGCTGGTGCCGACGTTCGACAAGACCCTGGACAAGCTGGGCGTGCACACCGGCGGCGTGACGACGACCTGGTTGGCGGGCGGGCCGGATCTGCGCCGGCCGCTGGACCCGCGCTTCGGCCAGGTGATCCAGGCCAGCGTCGGCCACATTTACCAGGAGTTTCTGGCGCGGGCCGCGGCCAGCAGGCACGCAACCGCGGAACAGATCGAGGAAGTGGCGCAGGGACGGGTTTGGACTGGGCGGCAGGCGCACGAACGCCACCTGGTGGACGGCTTTGGGGGTTTGGCTGCCGCCATCCATGATGCGGCGCAGCATGCAAAGCTCACCCCAGGTTTCCGCACCATGTACATCGAGTTGGAGCCCAAAGGGCTGACCCGCTTGCTGGACCTTTTCGCCCAGGGCGCCGCACGTGCGGCGCTGCAGATGGTCGGTCCTGTGCCCACCGGGCTGCTTTTTGGTGCCGACGCGCCAGCAGCCGGCGTGGGCGCGGACTTCAAACGTCTGCTGAGCAACGGGGTGACCCCTCGCGTACTGGCGCACTGCCTGTGCCAGGCGCCTTAGCGTGCACTAAGATACGGTTGCCATGGGCGTACCACCGCGACGGCACGTCCCAGCACCGGCTTCTAAGTGAGTAATTCCCCACGTCCGGTGGGATTCCGGTAGATTTGCCGCTCCGCGAGGCCGCCGATGGAAATCCCGACCCAGACAACCGACAGCACCGAGGCCGGCAAGGCCCGGCGCAAGCCAGGCACCCGGCGGTTGCAGATCCTGCAGACACTGGCATCGATGCTGGAGGATCCCCGCGGCGAAAAGGTGACAACCGCCGCCCTGGCGGCCAAGCTGGACGTGTCGGAGGCGGCCTTGTACCGCCATTTCGCCAGCAAGGCCCAGATGTTCGAGGGCTTGATCGAGTTCATCGAGACGACGATCTTCGGGCTGATCAATGACATCTCCAGCAAAGAAGACTCCGGGCCGCGCCAGGCTCGGCGGATCGTCCAAATGCTGCTGGAGTTCGCGCAAACGAACCGGGGCATGACCCGGGTGCTGATCGGTGACGCCCTGGTCAACGAAAATGACCGGCTCCAGGACCGGATGAATCAACTGCTGGAGCGGATCGAGGCTTCGTTACGCCAGAGCCTGCGCGTGGCCGTCTCGCAAGGCGAAATGCCGGCCGACCTGGATACCGGAGCGCGGGCTTCGCTGGCGGTCGCTTTCGTGCTGGGACGCTGGCACCGGTTCGCCAAGAGCGGCTTCCGAAAGCAGCCTACTGACGGTCTGGACCTCCAGCTGACCATCCTGATCGGCCCGGCGACCTGACGGGCTGCCGGCTGGCGCGGTCCGGCCTTCGATCCGCGCCGCTCCTGTCCTTGCTTCATCCAGCGGCGGCTGCGCACACCGGGCAGTTCGGGTCGCGGCCGATCGCAAGCGAGCGCCACTGCATCGTCAGCGCGTCGATGATCATCAGCTGGCCGCCAAGGCTCGCCGCCCGGCCGGCGGCCAGCTTAAGAGCCTCGGCCGCCTGGATGCAGCCGACGATGCCGGTAAGCGGCGCGAACACCCCCATCGTCGAGCACAACTCGTCCTGCGCATCGGCGGATTCCGGGAACAGGCACGCGTAGCACGCCGCGTCCCGTGCCCGCCGGTCAAAGGTCGCCACTTGCCCATCGAAGCGCACCGCGGCGCCCGACACGAGCGGGCGCCCGTGCCGCACGCAGGCCCGATTCAGCGCGTGCCGCGTGGCGAAATTGTCGCTGCAATCCAACACGATCTCGGCCTCCGCCACCAGCGGATCGAGCTCATCGGCCCCCGCCCGCCGCGGCACCTCGACCACCTGGACGTCGGGATTGAGAGCATGCAGCGCACTGCGAGCCGAAGACGTCTTCGGTTGCCCGATCCGGTCGGTCGTGTGCAGCACCTGGCGCTGCAGGTTGGTCAGGTCGACCCGATCCGAATCGACCAACGTCAGGCGTCCGACGCCAGCGCTGGCCAGGTAAAGCGCGGCGGGTGAACCGAGCCCGCCGGCGCCGATCAGCAGCATGCGCGACGCGCTGATCCGCTGCTGACCCTGGATGCCGATCTCCTCCAGCAGGATGTGCCGGGAGTAGCGCTGCAGTTGCCGATCTTCCATACGGTTTTCAAAGCCTACTAGTGTC
>WNFT01000357.1_pt1 | contig 45910 bp, 50 predicted proteins | sample 5400191 | NCBI WGS metagenome assembly WNFT01 (sample SAMN13153359, study PRJNA577476) | soil metagenome | isolation source: 80 cm saprolite under Madrone tree | place: USA:California | collected 2016-06-14 | reverse complement strand
TCGTGGCCGAAAGAAAAAGTGACGTCGGCGTCGCTCCGAGTGACATGGGCGAAGGAAAAAGAGGGGCGGGCCTCACAAGAAGTGACGTCGGCCTCGCTCCGAGTGACACGGGCGAAGGAAAAAGAGGGGCGGGCCTCACAAAAAGTGACGTCGGCCTCGCTCCGAGTGATACGGGCGAAGGAAAAAGAGGGGCGGGCCTCACAAAAAGTAACGCCCATGTCACTCCGAGTGTCGCTCTTGACACTCTGAGGCTCGACGGACGTTGAGGCAGGGTGTGCATTAAACCATATTGTGGCCAGCACCATGTTTTCCGGGCATTTCAGCATCTGGATTGTCTCGCCGCCCGGTTATTTGCATAGCCGGTGCTTCGAGGAAGTGGCGCTAAGCCTGCAGGCGGCGTTTGCGACGCTGGGTTTCGATGCCCCCATCGTTACCGATCCCGCGCGGATTCGCGATTGGGCACTCGTGCTGGGCACCAATCTCTTGCCGGCGATGTCCACTGACCTGCCTCCACACCTGATTCTCTACAATCTGGAGCAGATACAAAAGGATTCCCCCTGGCTGAAGCCCGCTTACATCGGTCTGCTCAGGCGCCATCCGGTGTGGGATTACAGCGAGCGCAATATCGGTGCGCTCAGGGAGCTATATGGCATTACCAATGTGGCGCTGTGCGGCATCGGTTATATGCCTGTGCTTTCCCGTGTCGCTCCGGCGGTGGAAGATATTGACGTTCTATTCATTGGCTCCATGAACCGCAGGCGCAAGGCTGTGCTGGAAGAGATTGCCGGCCACGGGAAAAATGTGTCGGCGGCGTATAACACTTACGGCGAGCATCGCGACGGCGTGATCGCGCGGGCGAAGCTGGTGCTCAATCTACATTTCTACGAGGCGCAGGTATTTGAGATCGTACGTGTTTCGTACCTGTTGGCGAATCGTAAATGTGTTGTTTCGGAAACAGGCCAGGACGAAGCCCTGGAATCGCCGCTGCGTAAGGGCGTCGCCTTTGTACCTTATGGGCGTCTTACTGCGGCCTGCCTGCAATTGTTACAAGACAACGAAGAGCGCTCCCGGCTGGCCGAGGCAGGTTTTGAAAGTTTCCGTGCCTGCTCGCAGGTGCCGATGTTGAAAAACGCGCTGGCTGCGCAGTTTCACGAGTAACTCAGCCCGCCCGGCGAGTCCGGTTGAATTCCCTCAGCGCTCGCAGATCCTGATCCGACAGGACGATTTTTTCGAGAGAGACTTTCATGGAATCGACTGTCCTCGGCGTCCGCAGAATCAGATCAGTTGGCTGCCCGGCGCCAGCCATTACCTGTCCGATGGGGCTGAACATGAATTCAAGACTCCGCACATTGAAGCGATGCGTCGTCCAGCCGAGATACCAGAACCAGTCGGTGTAATACAACCAGCTGCGTTCATTGAAGGCGCGTACATGCGTCGGGTCCTGCCAGGCGCCATAGGATAGGTCGTAAGGCACAAGGATATTGAACACACCACCGGTACGCAGCAAGTTGAGGCAGTTGGTCATGGTGGTGACAAGATCGGCTACGTGCTCGAGCACGTCAGTCGCGATGATTTCATCAAAGCTGTCATTTGCGACGGTTACGTCGCCAAAGCGTTTGGTAGTAAAGGTCCTGCTGCCATTTTGCAAAAAAACGCCACTGATATCGGCCACGATATCCGGCGACCAGTAGTCGTTGATATCGATGTTGAGATAGTCCCGCCGGTAATCCTTGCCGCTGCCAAGGTTGATTTTTTTCGGAATGACCATAAACAGCTACCAACATTCATTCTAATTTGGGGTAATTCGGGGACAGACGTATAAATCACCTAAATTCGATCAAGGACCTTTGACTTGAATTTAGGTGATTTATACGTCTGTCCCCGAATTACCCCAAAATTGCAGGAATCGAGATTGCCGCCGGCGCTTTTCGGCGGGTGTGGCGGTCCCACATGGCCCGATATGCGGCTTCCAGATGGCGGGCAAACCGGGCGGCATCGAACAGAGGAGAAGTGCGGCGTCTTTCCTGCACCTTCGTTTTCAGCCCGGCCAAAATCTCCGCATCCTCGGCCAGTTCTCGCGCCTTCCGTTCGTAGTCTTCCAAATTGTGCGTTATCAGCTCAGGCAGTCCCATCGTCTGCAGCAGGCTTCCTGCCACGCGCGACACAAACGTTTCTCCCGCGCAAGTCAACACGGGGACACCGGACCAGAGTGCGTCGCTCGTAGTTGTGTGACCGTTGCAGGGCAGCGTGTCCAACACGAGATCCGCCAGCGCGAGCCGTCCAAGATGGGCGGCCAGGGAGACCCTCGGAGCGAAGATCAGCGTTCGGGGATCAACACCTCGGAGGTGGGCTTCCCGCCGAAGGTTGTCCGGCGCCCATTGGTTCGATGCGAGCAGCCACAGCACACTTCCTTGCACCGATTGCAACAGCCGCATCCAGATGTCGAAGATGGTGGGAGTGATCTTGTAGGTTTCGTTGAACGAGCAGAAGACCATGCCGGTCTCGGGCAAACCAGCCTCCGTGCGCGTCGGCGTCGTGCCAATTACGCGGTGAGGATCATTAGGCTGGTAACAATCCGGCAGATGGATAATGTGCTCGTCGTAGAAACGGAAATGTTCGTCCGGCACGACAAAACGATCGGCAATCAGGTAATCCACCAGGCGGGTGCCCATCGTGCCCGGATAGCCGAGAAACTGGGCCTGGAGCGGCGCCGGTCGATACGTGAGAATGCCGGTTCTCGCATGCTGCGTATAGCCCTTCAGGTCAACGAGGATATCGATACCGTCGGCCTGGATGCCCGCAGCTGCTTTCTGATCTGACAGCGCCCCGATCTCCACGAAGCGGCTACAGGCCGATTGCAGGCGCCGGCGCATCGGACTGGCGTCATCCGGCCCGTACGAGTAAGCAACGATCTCAAACGCCTCCCGATCGTGCGATTCGAGAAGGCCCGCAATGAGATAAGCCGTGGCGTGTTTGTGAAAATCAGCCGAAATATAGCCGATGCGGAGACGAGACGTAACGGTGCGGGCCAAAGAGGCAGACGCCATCTGGCTCGGCCGAAGCAATCGTTTATGGGAGACCCATTGGCGAGCGCAGCGTTGTTGCTCCGCCGCGGACGTGTCCGAGACCACCATGCTGAAAGGTGGGATTGCTTTCGAGAGTGGAGCATCCGTCATGATGGCATGCCGCAAGACAGCTACACGCGAGGCGAGGTCATCCCATCGGCAAAGCTGCCGCATCAGGTGCACGATCTGTCCAGCGGCACTGCCCCAGTCCGGCTTCAGCCGCAAGGCGTCCTGGTAAGCCGCAAGCGCTTCTTCCAGCCGCTCCTGTTCGTGCAGAACGGCGCCGAGATTCGAATGGGCCTCCCGGAAATCCGGCTTCAGCTTCACGGCGGCACGAAACGCATCGATTGCCTCTGCCGGACGGCGCTGTGCGCGCATGGCATTTCCCAGATTGTAGTGCGCCATTGCGTAGTCCGGATTGAGCCGCAACGCCTGACGGTACGCAGCGATCGCTTCGCTGAGATCCCCTTGTAATTGCACGGCGCTTCCTAGATTATTCCAGGCTGCCGCGTAGCCAGGCTGGAGCCGCACGGCCTCACGGTAGGCAGCGATCGCCTCTTCCATCCGCCCGAGGGCCTGCAGCGCCGCACCCATATTGTTGTACGCCTCGGAGTAATCCGGTTTCAGGCGCAGGGCCTCGCGGTAGGCAGCGATAGCGTCGTCCATCCGCCCCCGTTCATAGAGCGCATTTCCGCTTTCATAGTGCTTGACCGCTTCCAAGGCCATAAATAACTGTTCAGTTAGTGCTTCGGCGGCTGATAAGCAGGTGGATGAGCGATTCCTCCAGTCCGCATTCATGAAGGTATTACTCCTGACGCCGCTCCTCGGCTGGTTTAAACCGTCAGGATTTCCTGTTCCTTCTTTTTGGCGACTTCTTCGAGCTTGTGAATGTAATCGTCTGTGAGCTTCTGGATCTCGGCGAGCGCGTGTTTTTCGTCATCCTCGGAGATCTGTTTGTCTTTGAGCATCTTCTTGAGATGGTCGTTGCCGTCGCGGCGGATGTTGCGGACCGCGGTGCGATGTTCTTCGAGGACTTTATGAACGTGCTTGGCGAGTGTCTTACGGCGCTCTTCCGTCAAGGCAGGGATTGGAATGCGGATAACCCGTCCGTCGTTGGAAGGATTCAGGCCAAGGTCGGATGCCCGAATGGATTTCTCGATCGGACCGACGAGCGAGACATCATAGGGCTGGACCGTGACCAGCGTCGGGTCCGGCGTGGCAAGTTGTGCGACCTGGTTTATAGGAGTTGGTGTTCCGTAGTAATCCACCTGGATATTATCGAGAATCGAAATGGATGCGCGGCCTGTTCGAATGCTGGACAGCTCCTTGCGAATGTCCTCGATGGCTTTTTCCATCCGCTTTCGGATTTGTGCAACCTCATCTTTGATCGCCATAATGCCTCATCACTGTGGCGGCGCTCTGTGAGCGCCGGCGGTCACAGACCGCCGCTACAGTCTGGAATGCGCTAATGGACCAATGAACCGATCTTTTCTCCTATGATGACGCGCTTGATATTGCCTTTGAATTTCATGTTGAAAACGATGATCGGCACGTTGTTGTCCTTGCAGAGCGAGATCGCTGTGCTGTCCATCACGCCCAGGCCCTGCGTAAGGACATCGAGGTAAGAAATCTCGGGATAGAGTTTTGCGTTGGCCACTTTCACCGGGTCGGCGTCGTAGATCCCGTCCACTTTCGTGGCCTTGAGAATGACTTCGGCTTTGATCTCCATGGCGCGCAATGCGGCGGTTGTGTCCGTGGAGAAGTAAGGATTGCCGGTGCCGGCGGCAAATATGACGACCCGATTCTTCTCGAGATGACGGATGGCGCGCCGCCGGATGAACATTTCGGCGACTTCCTTCATTTCAATAGCAGATTGAACGCGCGTGTAGACGTCCATTTTCTCGAGCGCGTCCTGAAGCGCCAGTGCGTTGATCAGCGTGGCGAGCATGCCCATGTGATCGGCGGCCACGCGGTCGAAGCCTTCGGCGCTCGCCTTGATGCCGCGGAAGATGTTGCCGCCTCCGATGACAATCGCGATCTGAACGCCGAGACTGTGGACGTCTTTGAGCTCGGCCGCGATTCGAAGCACGACGTGCGGATCAATGCCGAAGCCCTGATCACCCATCAGGGCTTCGCCACTGAGCTTCAGCAAAACACGTTTGAACTTCAGCGACGGTGCTTTATCGCTCACAAAGTTTACTCGCCACCCAGTGCCTGTTGCACATCGGCCGCCAGGTCTGTTGATCGTTTCTCTAATCCTTCGCCCGTCTTGAACCGGGCGAAGCGTCGCACCTGGATGTTTTCACCAATCTTGCCAACGAGGCTGTTGATGAGCTCTTTGACGGTCAGATTGGGATCCTTCACGAATGCCTGGTCGTACAGGCACGCCATTTGATAATACGACTCGAGCTTGCCTTCGGCGATTTTATCGATAATGTGTTCCGGCTTTCCAGAACCACGTGCCTGGTCTTTGTAAATTTCCTTTTCCTTCGCAAGTTCATCGGCCGGAACATCTTCGCGGCGGACGTAGAGCGGATTCTGCGCCGCGACGTGCATCGCAATGTCTTTGACGAGAGCCTGGAAATCGGGGCTGCGGGCAGCGAAGTCCGTCTCGCAATTGACTTCCACAAGAACGCCGAGCTTTCCGCCCGCATGGATGTAGTGCCCGATCATACCTTCGGCGGCAACTCGCGTGGCCTTCTTCTGTGCGGAGGCCAGTCCCTTCTTTCGCAGGATGACAATGGCGCCTTCCATGTCGCCCTTCGCGTCGACGAGAGCATTCTTGCAGTCCATCATTCCAGCGCCCGTTTTCTCCCGGAGTTCTTTAACTTGTACGGCGTTAATCTCCATTGCTGCTTTTCCCCCAGTTCAAATCTGACACAAAAATAGCCGCGAATTGCGCCAATTACGCGAATAGGTTGGCGTAATTGGCGTAATTGGCGGCTCGGTTTTCTGTTACATCATCGCGGCTTCGTTCGGAGTCTCGACCGGCTCTTCTTCGCCCGCGGTGTCGGCCCTCTTCATACGCGTGCGCTCGAACGGCACGACGCCTTCCTCTTCCGATCCTTCTCCGTCTTTCGGCGGTTTCGGACCGGAGGCGGCTTCCTTGTTGACAGCCTGGCCTTCGATGACGGAATCCGAGATCTTCGAAGCGAAAAGACGGATTGCGCGCAACGCGTCATCGTTACCAGGAATAACGAAATCTACGAAATCCGGGTCGCAATTAGTGTCCACGATCGCAATCACAGGAATTCCAAGCCGGCGCGCTTCGGCGACGGCGATCTCTTCGTTTTTAGAATCGATGACGAAAATCGCATCCGGCAAGCCGGGCATGTTCTTGATGCCGGCCAGGTTCTTTTCCAGAGCTTTGCGTTCCCGCTCCAATCGGGTAACTTCCTTCTTCGGAAGGAGCTCATAGCGACCATCCGTCGCCATGGAGTCCAGCTCTTTTAATCTCTTGATCGATTTCTGGATCGTTGCGAAATTCGTGAGCAGCCCTCCCAGCCAGCGCTGGTTGACGAAAAACATGTTGCAGCGCAATGCCTCTTCGGCGATTGCGTCCTGGGCCTGGCGTTTGGTTCCGACAAAGAGAACTGTTTTTCCTTGTGCCGCGAGATCGGTTACGAACTGTGTAGCTTCCTTGAACAGGCGCAGTGTCTTCTGGAGATCGATAATGTAGATTCCGTTGCGCTCTCCGAAAATGTACTGTTTCATTTTCGGATTCCAGCGCTTGGTTTGATGCCCGAAGTGGACGCCAGCCTCCAAAAGTTCCTTCATTGTAATAGACGCCAAATAAACCTCCGTTTCAGATTTTGGACAAAGTGACTAGAGTCGCGAGCAGGGAGGCGATCCCTGAAAGCGACTTTCAAAGATTACCGCTTCGAGAACTGGAACCGCTTTCGCGCGCCCGGTTGCCCATATTTCTTGCGTTCTTTCATGCGCGGATCGCGCGTTAAAAATCCGGCCTTCTTCAAGACCTGCCGCAGCTCGGCGCTGAAATCGACAAGAGCGCGCGCGATACCATGCTGGACGGCGCCGGCCTGTCCGTGCATTCCGCCGCCTTCGACATTCACGACCACATCAAATTTGCTCAGGGTATCCGAAGCCTCGAGGGGTTGCTTGACAATCATCTGGTGGGTCTTGTTGAAGAAGTACTGATCTAATGTCTTGTCATTGACCGTTAAACTCCCTGTCCCCGGCCGGAGGAATACGCGAGCCGTGGATGTCTTTCGGCGGCCTGTACCGTAATGCTGGACTGTGCTCAATTAACCTCCAACAAATCTTGGGGGCGCTCTGTGAGCGCCCGGGCGGTCATAGACCGCCCCTACAGTTTTAAGCTCTGCGGCTGCTGCGCCGAATGCGGATGCTGATCCGCAAGATAAATCTTCAACCGCTTGACCATTCGTTTGCGCAGCTTATTCTTTGGCAGCATGCCAAGGACCGCCTCGCGAATTACCTTGTCCGGCCTGGATGCGAATACTTTACCAGCTTTGACCTCTCGCAATCCTCCCGGATACTGGGTGTGCCACCGGTAAACTTTCTTGTCCAGTTTCTCGCCGGTGAGCTTGATCTTCTGTGCATTCACAATGATGACATGTTCGCCGCTCACGAGAAAAGGGGCATACTGGGGCCTGTGCTTTCCAATTAGAATGGTTGCGGCTTTGGTCGCGACACGTCCAAGAACTTGATCTGTCGCATCAATCACGTACCATTTGTCAAGGGTGGCCAATTCACCCGCCGTCAGAAACCGTGTAGACATGCTCAGCCCTCAAAATAAGTGTGTGGCAAAAATTTGATAGTATAGGAGCCCTTACACCATGTCAAGCAGCCCGCTCGCCATTCCGCTCATTGTTCTCATGGCGTTAGCCCTTCAATTGCCGTCGGTAGCCGATCTTTTGACCCGGGACGAAGTCCAGCAGGCCGAGGCTCTGCTCGACAAACAGCCGAGGACCGCGGAATCCGTGGCCTTACGGGGTGAAATCGAATACAGAAAGGGAAATTTTGACCGGGCCGTGGCTTTGTATAAAGAAGCGCTCGGCATGAACGCCAAGACCGCCCGCGCCCATTACGGCCTGGGGAAGCTCGCGATTGGGAAGCTCAAAACCAAGCAGGCTATTCAGGAAATGATGCGCGCCATCGAGCTGGACCCGAAAGAGCCGCTCTACCGGTTTTACGCGAGTGAGGCCTGGGCGCTCGAGAAGAATTACGCCGAGCAACGCAAACAGATCGAAGAATACATCGGGCTCAATCCGAGCGATCCCGACCGGTTGGCTGAAGCCAAGGCAGGTCTCGAGATGCTCAAGGCCCTGGGCAATGACGTGGCATCCGTCGATGCGCCCCAGAATCCGGCTCCGATTCCTCTCCGGAAGTCGCTGAATCTCGTTTTTGCGCGAGTGATGATCAATGGCAGGGGACCTTACGAGTTCGCCGTCGACACCGGAGCCTCACAGATTGTGCTCAGTGAAAAGCTCGCCGGGGACCTTGGTCTCACGCCGGTCACGTCGACCATCATGCACGGCGTTGGCGGAGGCGGAAAGATCGACACCAAGCTCTATAGCGTGAAAGAAATGACCATAGGCGACGTGAAGATCAAGAACGTGCCCGTCGGCACGTTCAATGATCCTCTCGTGTCGCAGCTTGCCGACGGCATTTTCAGCACTGCCGTGCTTTCGGACTTCATCCTGACGGTGAACTACCCCGGCAATCAATTGGAAATTTCGCGGAAGCGCCCCGCAGCAAACCCCGCGAGCGAGGTTCTTCCAGCCTGGTACTTCAGCAATCTTCTGCTTGTTCCCGTCCAGGTGAACGGCCAGCACCGCGGGAATTTCATCGTGGATACCGGCGCAGTAACTACGGTGATCTCGCATAACATGGCTGCAACGCTGGGTGTCGACGAAAAGACGCCCGGCGCCAAGATCGACCTGGGAATTGCCGGCGTGGGAGGTTTCGAAGGTGTCGTGCTGCGAGTGCCGAATGTCACTTTTAAAACGGCAAAGAATTCCGAGACGCGGCAAAGAATTCCGAGACGTTTCCTCAAGTGGTATCCATCAACCTGAAGGAAATGTCCAAAATGATCGGCACCGAAATCGCCGGCGTGATCGGGTTCGATTTCCTCGATGAGTACAAGCTGACGCTGGATTACTACGCTGCCGAGGTGCGTTTAACGAAGTAAAAAAAGAAAGCCAGAAGCCAGAATGGGATTCCCTATTCTGGCTTCTGGCTTCTGGCTTCTTGGCTTCCTTTCTCCAACACGTACAGCGCCTGCGGCCGCGGCTTGTCCACCAGGATGAAATCGGTAATCAGGTAACCGGCCTCGAAGTAATGCCGGCATGCGGCTCGGACTCGTTCCTGCCAGAGCTTCGCTCGAGCGATGTCGGTGTTTCGCAGTTCGTTGATGTTGGTGGGAATTTCGAGCAGGAGCGGACTGGTCTCCAACCGAAGGTCGGGTTCACCATCCGGCGTGTTGATGCGCGCAGTCCCGTCGATATCTCGAAGTATGACCCCGGCCTGTCGATCCGAGTCCAGACGCCACTCCGCCACCAGGCGGTCGGTCGGGAGACCGCGATGCAATGGACTTGGAGAATAGCCATATACATTCTCCTCGTACTGCCGCACGATCACGCCGAGCTTGTGAATATTGAAATGAGCGTTCAGGGCTTGCAGCGGATCGAACGTCCACTGGATCTCATCGATACCCGCAGCCAGAGCCTCTTCCCGCTGCCGCATCTTCAAGCGATGCCCGATGTCCCGGCCTCGATATTCTGCGACGACCGCTGTCATGTGCGACCACCAGAAGAGCTTTTTCTCGCCGGTCCAGCCGAGATTCGCCATCGAGAAGCCGACGATCCGGCCTGAGGATTCCTGGGCGACGAGGACCACGCCGCCAAACCGATTCGCGATCATCAGAATCGGCACGGCTGCCAGGTCTTCCATTTCCGTGTAGCCCCAGACTTCTTTCTCGAGCTCCACGACGGCCTGATAGTCCTCCAGGCCCTGCGCACGACGGATCTCCACATCGACTTCTTTCATGGCTCCGAAATAGAATATAGAAGCTGTGCTCGTTTTCAAAAAGATCATGCTGTTACTCACACGATGACTACCGAAAGGCGCAACCCACGCTCCGTCGACATCGACCTTTTTCCAACTGAACGCATCCTGAAAATCATCAATGGCGAGGAAGCGCTCGTGGCTGGCGCCGTCGCGGCTGCCATTTCCGACATCGCCAGCGTTGTAGACCTTGCAGTCGAGTCGCTCAAAGGCGGCGGTCACCTGATTTATGTAGGGACAGGAACCAGCGGGCGGATTGCAGTGCTCGATTCCGTGGAGTGTCCCCCAACGTTCGGTTCGCCGCCCGACTGGATTCAGGCTGTCGTGGCGGGCGGAACGAAAGCGCTGGCTCAGGCGACGGAGGGATCGGAAGACGATCGGGAGAAGGCGGCATCGGATTTGAAGTCGAAGAAGGTCGGCAGGGGCGATCTCGTCATCGGCATTGCAGCCAGCGGCAGCACGCCATACACCGAGGCAGCGCTGGAATTCGCCAAGAGCAAAGGCGCAAAGACGGTGGCGGTAGTCTGTGCTGAAAATACTCCGATGTCGAAAATCGCAGACGTCACGATACACACTGCAGTCGGTCCGGAGGTCATCACCGGTTCGACCCGAATGAAGGCCGGCACGGCACAGAAGATGGTTTTGAACCTGATCAGCACGGCCACGATGATCCGGCTCGGAATGACGTACAGCAACTGGATGATCAACGTCAGCATGACCAACCGCAAGCTGAAAGAGCGTGGCATGCATATGCTGCAGGAAATACTGGGAGTGAAACAGGAACAGGCCGCGAAACTGGTCGAAGCTTCCGGTGGAAACCTGAAACTGGCTGTCATTATGGGCGCGGCAGGATGCAGTCGAAAGGAAGCCGAAAAACGGCTGACTGCCGCGGGCGACAATCTTCGGAAAGTCATAGGACATCTCGGGACCGGCCGTGAGTAAACCGAAGATCGTCGCGATCGAAGCGGGCACGCTATTCACACCCACAAAGAAACTGGCGTCGGCCCGACTTATCATCGAAGGGAATTCGATAGCCGAAGTCGGAGAGGCTGAATCGGTCCGGATTCCGGCGGGCGCGGAGAAAGTCGAAGCCTCACAGTTTGTTGTCGTGCCGGGATTCATCGATTCGCACATCCACGGATGTGGCGGTGTGGACGTGATGGACGGTACCTACGAATCGTTGAATGCAGTCAGCCACATCGTCGCTCGTCATGGCACCACGGCATTCCTGCCGACCACTGTATCGTCTCCTGTTGAACTGCTGACGACTGCCATCGAGAAACTCGGCAACCTGATGACAAAGACTTTTGATGGAGCGCGCCCGATCGGGATTCATCTGGAGGGGCCATTCATCAATGCCGCCAGGCGTGGAACCCATAAGGCTGCGAACGTCATCGCGCCGGATGCCGAATTGTTTGGGAAATGGATTCGCGCGTCGGGTCATTCGCTGCGTCTCGTCACGATCGCTCCCGAGCTGGAAGGAACCGAACGGATTATCGGAATGGCCAGGAATTCGGGCATCACCGTTGCGATGGGCCATTCGAATGCGACTCTCGAAGAAGCAAACACCGCCGCGGGTCGCGGGGTTTGCTATGCGGTGCACACGTTCAACGCCATGCGGGGATTTTCGCATCGCGATCCGGGCATCGTTGGAGAAGTGCTCTCCGACGATCGGGTGTTTGCGGAGATCATCGCGGACGGCGTTCATGTCGATCCCGCCGTCGTGCGCCTCTTTGCACGAGCGAAAGGAAAGGCGCGCGTCCTCCTGGTCACTGATGCCGTCAGCGCCACGGACATGCCGGACGGACGTTATGTCCTCGGAACAGACACGGTGAACGTGACGAATGGCGTGTGTAGAGACTCGGAGGGCCGGCTCGCCGGAAGCACGCTGACACAGGAAATCGCACTGAAAAATTTTCTCGAATGGACCGACTGGGCTTTCGAGGAAGCCCTGCTCGGCCTGACGTTGAATCCGGCTCGTGCTCTCAAGCTGGAAAGAAAAGGCGCGCTCGAACCTGGTGCTGACGCGGATATCGCCATCCTGGATACCCGGTTCAGGGTCATGAAGACATTTGTGGGCGGTAGAATGGTTTTTGATCGAAGTTGAACGCGGGCTAAAGCCCGCGATTACATTGGGACCTGCGTGTTTACCATTGCGGACATGGGTGCCCTGTGCGGAGGCTTCTAAATGTAGTCGCGGGCTTCAGCCCGCGTTAGGCTACGAAGGACATATGGACAAGTTACGAGTCACAGGAGGCACCCCGCTTCACGGAAGCGTGCACATCAGCGGAGCGAAAAACTCGGCTTTACCTGCAATGGCGGCTTCACTACTTACGGCCGACGAGGTCACGCTGGAGAACCTTCCGCTGGTGAACGACATTTTTACCATGCGGCGTCTCCTGCGCGAGCTTGGTGTCAAGGTGGACTTCGAAGCCGATCATTCGGCGCGCCTTCGCGCCGAAAAGATCCTTTCGGACGAAGCGCCTTACGATCTCGTCAAGACAATGCGGGCGTCGGTGCTCGTTCTGGGTCCGTTGCTCGCACGTACCGGACACGCTCGAGTTTCACTCCCCGGCGGGTGCGCGATCGGCGCCCGGCCCATCAACATGCACATCAAAGGCTTCGAAAAACTCGGCACGATTGAGCGGACCGAACACGGCTACCTCGAAGCGAAGGCCGAACGCCTGGCGGGTTCCGAAATCATCTTCGACAGGATCACGGTCACGGGGACTGAGAATTTGATGATGGCCGGCACGCTTGCCGCGGGCCGCACCGTACTTCAGAACGCGGCGTGCGAACCGGAGGTGGTGGACCTCGCCGAAATGCTGATAAAGATGGGCGCAAAGATTGAAGGTGCCGGCACGCCGACCATTACCATAGAGGGTGTACATGAGCTGAAGGGAACATCGCATCGCATCATTCCCGATCGCATCGAGGCGGGAACGTTCCTGGTGGCGGGCGCGATCACGAATGGGGAGCTGGAACTCCTTGATGCGAATCCCAGCCACCTGGCTAGCGTCATCGAAAAGTTACGGGATACGGGAGTACATATCGAAACGGGACCGGGCCGCATCACCGTGCGCGGTGGGGAGATCCGGCACGCGGATGTCGTGACGAAGGAATATCCGGGATTTGCCACAGACATGCAGGCGCAATACATGGCGCTGATGACGCAGGCGAATGGAACTTCCGTCATCCACGAAAACATTTTCGAGAACCGCTTCATGCACGCCAGCGAACTGCTGCGCATGGGTGCGGACATCAAAATCGACGGCTCTCGCGCCATCGTCACCGGGAAAACTCAGCTCACGGGAGCGAACGTGATCGCTTCCGACCTCCGCGCCAGCGCTTCGCTGATCATCGCGGGCCTTGTGGCCGACGGTTTCACCGTCATCGACCGCGTTTACCACCTCGACCGCGGCTACGAGAAAATCGAAGAGAAGCTTCGGGCTGCCGGCGCCCAGATCGAACGCCTGAAGTAATTTCTCGCGACTTTTTTCCACTTTTTTCCGTGGTCTTCGTCCAGTCCCAGGGGCAAAGTACCGTGAACTGGAGGGGACTATGCGCGCTGCTCGTTTCATCGCTCTTTTATTGCTGATCAACTCGACTGCGATCCTGCATGCCGAGGTCAAGGCAGACCAAAAAGACAGGGTTCAATTCGAAGGCATCATGGGACGCATGATAAATCTTTTTGGCGGCAAGGCAACTCACGAAGGCGTGATCCAAACCGTTGCCGTGAAAGGAAACCGTAAGCGGACGATAACGGACACGAACAGTCAGATTGTCGATCTGGATGAAGAGAAGATCTATGAGATCGACATGAAGAACAAGACTTACCGGGTTATGACGTTTGCCGAGTTGCGCCGCCGCATGGAAGAAGCCCGGCAGAAGGCCAAAGAACAGTCACCGCCAGAGGCTGCCGAGCCTTCCGGTAAATCGCAAAAGACGCCGGACATCCAGATCGATTTCAACCTGAAACCATCCGGCCAGCAGAAGAACATCAACGGCTACGATTGCCGCGAACTCGTCATGACGATTTCCGTACACGAGAAAGGCAAGCCCCTCGAGCAGGGAGGAATGGTCCTGACGGCTCACGATTGGATCGCACCGAAGATCGCCGCGATGAAGGAAATCGACGACTTCACTCGGCGCTTTTATCAGAAGCTCGCCGGCCCATACGGGTTTGGTGATCCGGAGCAGATGGCTGCGGTCATGGCGGCAAATCCGTTCATGAAAGACGCCATCGAAAAGTTCCAGAAGGAGGCAGCCAATCTGGATGGAACCTCGATCCTGCTCAACATGACCGTGGAAGTTGCTGCGCCTCCGGAAGAATCGGCACAGCTCCAGAAGGTACAGGAGCGCGAACCGAAAACCGACATTACTTCGGTTCGCGGCGTTTTGGGCGGCCTCGGTCGAAGGATAGGGCGTAAGAACGATGAAAAGAAGGAAGAGCCGCAAACCGCCACGCCAGGCCGGGTGGGACTCATGAGCATGAACCATGAACTCGTGAGGATTTCAACCGATGTGAGCGACGCCGACCTCGCGATTCCCGCGGGATTCAAGGAAACGGGGAAATAGTCCGCTGTAGCGGCGGTCTGTGACCGCCGACAGACCGGCGCTCATAGAGCGCCGCTACAGCAACAACAAGCTCAGTTGAAACTGATGCGGCCGTCAATGGCAGGCATCACCGCGTGGTGGGTTTTGATGTACTCGACCAGGACGTCGCGCAAGAGGATGTCCGTGTCCCGGACATCCGTTCCGTTTGCCAGTTCGGTGTAACCGTCTCCGCCGGCGAGAAGAAAATCGTGTGTCGTGACGGAGTAGAGCTTCTGGTCCTCAATCGGACTGCCGTCCGACAGCGTTAATGAAACCAGTTGCTCTGCCCCTTTCTTTTGGCGATCGAATCGAACCCGCACACCGCTCACTGCAGGCAATCCCACCTCGGGCCTCAAGCCATTGATGAGGCTCTTTTTCAGCTGGGTTCCGGTCAATTTCAACGTCACGAGGGTATTCGAGAAAGGCAGAACCTCGAAAACCGCGCCCCAGCTAACCGGCCCTTTCGTGATTCTGGCGCGGATGCCGCCGGTGTTGTGAATGGCGATCTGGGTTTTGCCCTTCTCGCGAAATGAGTCCGCAACCAGGTTGGCCAGAGGCGATTCGACCTTTTTTGAAGATGCAAGGTCACCGGTTGCTTCGCCCACAATCTCGCCCATCTGTGCGCTGACGCGGACTTCGAACGGCTCAATGACTTTCGTGATCGCCGGATCCGCGGCCACATTTGTTACCGGGATCAACTTTCCTTCCATCTTCGTCAGCTTCTTTTCCTGGAACTCCAGATCCACGCGGCCGACGTTCTGGCCGCTGACTCCGGTCTTTGCGACCATCGTCTGGCCCAGCCAAAACGGTCCGAGCGCATCATGATTGTGTCCGCCGATGACGAGGCGGATTTCCGGAAACGTCTCTGCAAAGCGCTTCTCTTCGGCGTCCTCCAGGTGAACGGTGCCTATGATGAAATCCGACGCGCTGCGAAGCTCCGGTAGAATCTTCTTCACGCTTTCCACAATGTCGAGGGCCGTTACACCGTCCATGTTTTTGGGGTGACTCTTGGCTTTAACGTTCTCGGTTGTGAGACCGATGATCCCAAAGCGGATCCCCTTCACGGTAACGACCGTGTATTTCTTTATTTCGGAGATCGGGGTTTGCAGATTGGCCGACAGGACTGGGAAGCTGGCATCGCGGAGTCTCATTCGCAAGGCGTCCTGGCCGTAATCGAACTCGTGGTTACCGATCGTACCGGAGGCGTATCCGATACGATTCATCGCCTGAATCGTCGGCTCGCCTTTGAAGTCGTCGCTGAGGAAAGTTCCTGTAAACATGTCGCCTGCGTCCAGGATCAGGTCCGGGCTGGCGCTTCGAATAATGGTGGCAATCTGCGGCAGGCCGCCGACGCCATCTTTCGGCAGAATCTGTCCGTGGATGTCGTTCGTATGCATGATCACGACGTGGACCGGGCCTTGCGGGGGCGTGCAACCTGCGATCAGGAGGATACACAGGAGCAGCTTGCGGGCGTACTTCATTTAACGAATCCTATCGCATGTTGTGCCCTTTGTGGGTTTGTGTTTAAAATGCGCGCATGCTCAGTTCTCTGTTGATCGGCTTTCTGTTGGTGCTCGGTCAAAAACCCGTCCAAACCGGCGTTATCGCCGGGATGCTCCAGGCACCGGAAAAGCAGAAAATCTCCCAACCTGCCAGAGTGATCCTCTTATCGTCCAAGTATGAGAATCTCTGGGACAGCGATCTGCAGCAGCGGCTGGACGTGTATTGGGAACGCTACAAACCCGAATTCGCGATTCGAAAAGAATTCTTTTATGAAGTTTCGCGGATGGCGCAAAAGGAAGCGATCAACAACATCATTGCGCGCATGCGCCGGGATTTTTCCGGCAACATCGCGGATTATGTGCAGGAAACGACGCCTGAGGGAAAGTTCGAGTTCAAGCATGTTCCATTCGGCCAGTACAAAATCCTCGCGCTCGGGAAAATCGGTGATCAGGATGTCATCTGGCAAGACTCGGTAGAGGTGCAGAGTCCCCTCCCGCAATTCCTCGAGTTGAAAAAACGTGTCCCGTGAGGTTCTTCGATTCCTTGTAGTCGCGGGCGAAGCTTCGGGCGACATGTACGGCGCTGAGGTTGCGCACTCTCTTTTTAGCAGATTTCCCGATTGTCAGATCTATGGTCTCGGCGGCCAGCATATGCGTGAGGCGGGCGTCGAGATGGAAGGCGACATCAGCCACACAGCCGTTGTGGGCCCGTTTGAAGCCATCGGTTATCTGGGCACTCTTTACGGCGTCTTCAGGCGGCTCGCGGAACGCATCGAAAGCGAGCCTCCCAATGCTGCAATCCTCATCGATTTCCCGGATTTCAATCTGCGCCTGGCGAAACGTGTAAAGGATGCCGGAGCGCCCGTCATCTACTACGTCAGCCCTCAGGTTTGGGCGTGGCGCGGGGGGCGGGTGAATCAGATCCGGCGTCTTGTGGACAAGATGCTCGTGATTTTTCCATTCGAAGAAGAGATCTATCGAAAGGCCGGCGTCGACGTGGAATTCGTCGGCCATCCGCTTGTAGACAGGGTGCGCGCGACCAAATCGAAAGAAGAGTTCTGCAAGACGTACAAGCTGGATCCGAGGCGATCCATTGTCTCGCTGCTTCCGGGCAGCCGCCGAAAAGAAGTGCGATATATCCTGCCGACGCTTTGCAAGGCAGCCGAGCGGATTGCGATGCAAAAGCCGGATACGCAGTTCGTGATTCCAATCGCGCCGGGGCTCGATCGAAAGCTGATCGAGCATATTGTCCAGACGAGGCCGATCACCATCGTGAGCAACGAGACCTACAACGCTGTCCGTTACTCCCGCGCAGCGATCGTTGCGAGCGGGACGGCTACTCTCGAGACAGCGCTCCTGGGCACGCCTGAAGTCATTGTCTACCGGATCTCGAGGGCGACCTGGTTCCTCGGGAAATTTCTCTTGAAGGTCAGGCTCTTCGGAATCGTGAATATCATCCTGGGAGAGGAAGTCGTTCCGGAGCTGTTTCAGGACAAGATGACAGCGGATCAAGTCAGCGAGACTGCACTGAGGCTGATGGATAACGTGTGGATACAGTCGAGAATCCGGGGAAATTACGAGCGGCTCCGCCGCCAGCTCGGAGTAGGTAACGTTGCGGAGCGCGTGGTGGATGCTGTTTCGAGTGTGATCAGCTCCGCACAGCTACAAACGAGAGGATGATCTTCGACTCCACAGGCCTGCCGAAAGCGGTTGCCGGGGTAAATGCTGCAAGCGACAACATTTCACGAACCCAGCGGTTTACTTCCGGGCTCTCCTGTCCGGAGATGATTCGGTAATCGATAACCTTGCCGTCGTCTCCCACGTGAGTTTCGATCATCAGGGGTTCGGTCCAGGTGTTTTTGTCGACCGCGAAGCGGATCATGGTCGGTTCGGTCGTACGAACCGGTTTGTACAGCCCAAACACCGGCTGTTCGGCAATGCTGCTCTGCGCCAGGACCGTCTGGTTGGTGGCCAGGCCGCCTAACAGGACGCCGAAAAACAACATGGTCAGCGAAACGCCGAAGAGCGCGGGCAGCGCAATCGGCTTCAGAATGATGCTCAGACGGTTTTCGAGCCTTACGAGTACGTTCTTGTTCCGTTCGTGCGAGAGTTTGACGCGCGCTTCCAGCACGAGGTCCTCAGGTAGCTCCGGCCTGTCGATTCGTGCCAGCAGGCTTCTCATCGAAATGAGCGACTGAAGCTGCCGTTGGCACGGCATGCAATTCGACACGTGAAATTCCATGCGTTCGGCTTCTTCCGGCGTCACCATCGAGTCAATAAAGGGACTCATCAATTTCTGTGCCGCGGAACACTCGGATGTACTCATAAAAACTACCTCTCGTGCAGACGTTGGACGGATAAATAACGCATCAGGGACTGTTTCAAATCACCCCTCGCGCGAGCGAGGCGCGATTTGACGGTTCCTATAGAAATCCCCAGCACGTCGGCGATTTCGCAGTAGGAGAAGCCTTCGATATCGCGAAGGACGACTATCGAGCGATGATCGCTCGAAAGCTTCAAAAGGGCTTGCTGAATTGCGTTCTCCTGTTCTTTCGATTGCAGAACTTCTTCCGGCGTGGGTTTTGAATCCGCCACGTGAAGGCCGTTACCGTTGCCATTCGGAGAGTCGTCGAGGGATACCGTTGAGTATCGATACCGGCGCTTCCACCACCGCAGACGATTCAGGATTTCCGAGAACGCGATCCTGAAAATCCACGTCTTCAGGGCCGACTCTCCCTTGAAGCCATTGATGTTCCGGAACACCTTCAGGAAGATCTCCTGAACAACGTCGGACGCTTCCGCGGAGTCGTTCAACATGCGGTACGCCACATGGAAAATCGAGGCGTTATAGGTCCGCACCAGTTCGTCGTAGGCAGCGTCCTCGTTGGCCTTGAGGCGAGCAATAAACAGGGACTCCTCTGCCGTAACTGGGGAGCTACGGTCCAGGTCGTTATATGCGATTTCTCTGCGCATCGTCCGCCTTCAAATTGAACTGACACCGGCCGGGGTAAATTGTTCCACAAATTTCAGTCCGGCGTTCATGATTTCGCGGACCCCGGCTTTGGTCGGAGCCTCGCAGTAGACCCTCAGAAGCGGCTCCGTTCCCGACTGGCGGAAAAGTATCCAACTATCTTTATCTAGAAAGACTTTCGAGCCGTCCATGCTTCCGATTTCCTGGACCCGGCGGCCCGCAAACGTGGCTGGAGGATCGGCTTTCCATCGTTCGACAACAGCCTGACCGGCCTCGATCGGAACGTGCAGATCGCGGCGATCAAAGTGAAACTCGCCGAATTCGTTCCACATCTCCCGGATGAGTTGCGTTGGGGTCTTTCCGGAGGTTGCCAGCAGATCGAGAAAGAGCAGATTGATGAAGATTCCGTCCCGCTCGGGCAAGTGACGCGAAAGCCCGACGCCCCCGCTTTCCTCGCCGCCGATCAGGATTTCGGTTTCAAGCATCAGTTCGCCGATGTTTTTGAAGCCGATGGGAACCTCGTACTGCTTCAGCCCAAAGCTCGAAGCGATCCGTGGAACCAGCAGGCTTTGCGAGACGGTTCGCGCCACCGCCCCACGCCAGCCTTTGTTTCGATAAACATGAAGCAACAAGAGCGACAGCGTTTGGAGCGTGTTGACGTATTCACCCGTCTCGTCCACGATTCCCAGACGGTCCGCATCCCCATCCGTCGCCAGGCCAACGTGGCTTCCGGTTTGCCGTACAGCCTCACTGAGCGGCTTCAACTGCGGCATCATCGGTTCCGGATTGATTCCTCCGAACAGCGGATCCGGATTTCCTCGAATCGTTTGCACCGTGCAGGACGTGCCCTGCAACAATTGCTCGAGGATGAAACCCCCGGAACCATGCATCGAATCCACGACGATCTTCAGCTTCGACTTCGAAATCCGGTCGAAATCCACCAGCGACTTCAGGTGGTCCAGGTAAAAGCTCTCCGGCGCAACAGTCTCGATTCCCGATTCTGACTGTAGCGGCGGTTTATGACCGTCGGACCCTCGGCGCTCATAGAGCGCCGCTACAGCCGACTCAATCTGAGCTGTGATCGACGGGGTGGCGCTGCCGCCGAAGTGGGCTTTCACTTTGAAGCCGTTGAAGATTGGAGGATTGTGGCTGGCTGTAATCACGACGCCGCCGGCGAATTTGCGGCGGTGGACCTCGAAGGAGACATAGGGCGTCGTGTACGGGCGGTCCATTAGCACAACGCGGAGACCGTTACCGGCCAGAACTTCGGCAGCGATTCGCGCGAATGTCTTCGACTGAAAGCGGACGTCATAGCCGACGAACACCGCGGGTTCGGGACCTTTCACGGTCTTGAAGTATTCGGCCGTTGCCTGGGCGGCGTAGCGGACATTTTCAAATGTGAACGTGTCGGCGATAACGCCCCGCCAGCCGTCGGTGCCGAATTTAATAACTGAGCTCATAATTGCGAATAATCCGTGACCACGGTTTTGTCGCCAAGGACAACGCCGTCTCGCAGAGTTGCGGAACGGCCGATGTAGCAGCCTTTGCCAACGATGCTGCCGGTGACCCGTGCATCGGCATCGATGGTATTTCCCGACCAGACGACGGAATCGATGATTTGCGCTCCTTCGTCGATCTTGCAATTCCGGCCGATGACCGAATTCTCGATCCGAACGCCCTTGCGAATCGTCACATCCTGATCGATGATCGATTTCTCGTCCACCATCGCACCCGCTGCCAGCGACGCACGATCCAGCGCGCTCGGGGACACGCGTGGCGAGGCGAATTTCTTCGCAAGGATGTCCTGGTGGACTTCGAGATACTTTCGGGGTGTGCCGATATCGATCCAGTAGCTATCCATGACGAACGACAGAACAGGCTCCTTGTGCTCGAGCAGCGCGGGAAAGAGCCCGCGTTCGAACGAGTACGGTTCGCCTTTCGGCATGTAATTCAGGACCGAGGGTTCAAGAACGTAGATGCCGGCGTTGATCGTGTTGCAGGTGATCTCGTCAGGTCCGGGCTTCTCGACGAACCGTTGCACCCAGCCATCGGCGCTTGTCTCCACGAGACCGTACGCGGAAGGGTTTTCTACGGGCGTCAGAACCAATGTTGCTACCGCGCCCTTCTCACGATGCCGGGCAATCACTGCCGACAGATCGATGGATGTCAGTACGTCGCCGTTGAAAACCACCGTGGTTGAATCGATCTGTTCCTCGGCGTTCTTGAAAGCGCCGCCGGTGCCCAGCGGCGTGCCCTCCACCGCATACCGGATCCAGACGCCATAGTCTGAACCGTCCTTCAGAAGATCCTCGATCTTACGCGGCTGGTACGACAGGCTGAGGATGATTTCTTCAATGCCGCCGCTCCGCATCAAATCAATCTGATACAGGAGAAACGGGGAGTTCGCTACCGGTACAACCGGCTTTGGTGTGTTGATGGTCAAGGGTCGCAGCCGCGTGCCCTTGCCGCCAGCGAGAATGAGTCCCTTCATAGTCCGCTTCTATACTAGAATAAGCGCATGAATCTGCCTAACGGCCTGACTCTCATCAGGATCTTTCTGGTTCCTCTTCTGGTGGCCGTTCTGCTTACGAAGTATAACGTTTTAATTGCCGCTTTGATCTTTCTTGCAGCATCCCTGACCGACCTCCTGGACGGATATTACGCCCGAAAGCGAGGCCAGGTAACTACTTTGGGTATTTTGCTGGATCCGGTTGCCGATAAGCTGCTGACTTCATCCGCCTTCATTTCCCTGGTTCAGCTTCAGGTGGTTCCGGCCTGGATGGTTGTGATCATCATCGGCCGCGAATTTGCAGTGAGCGGCCTGCGCAGCATCGCGGCGGCTCAGGGTTTTACGATCGACGCTTCAGAGCTCGGCAAGATCAAGATGGCCACGCAGGTGGCTGCAATTACGCTGCTGATTCTGGGTATGCCCGGCGGCAGCCCGTATCCGCTTTTCCATTCGATTGGGCGCATCGCACTGTACGTTGTGGTGCTGTTTGCCTTGTGGTCTGCTTTCGACTATTTCCGGAGATTTTGGACCCAGATCGACGATCGGTTCAAAGCACGAGAACGCCGTCGCCTGATTTTGCTGCAGAAAAGGCAGCGCCGTCAGATCCCAACTCGCGATGTTCCAACTCACTGAAAGCGATCAACATTTCCTTCTTCAGACTGCCCGGAATTCAGTTCGATCCTATCTGGCCGGCGAAACCCCGCGGACGTCCGAGCCCGCACCGGGAGTGTTGAGGGAACCCCGCGGAATTTTCGTCTCCATTCACAAAGGCGGACAGCTGCGGGGCTGTATCGGAAATGTTCATGCGGGCGGACCCTTGTACCGGTCCGCAGGCGAGTGCGCGATTTCCGCTGCAGTCGGCGACCCGCGATTCATGCCGCTGACAACGGCTGAGCTTCCGTTCGTGGAATTCGAGATCTCCGTGCTCTCACCGATAGAGCGTGTGGAGCACATCGACAAAATTCAGATCGGTCTCCATGGACTGCTCATCAGCAAAGGAAGCTCACGTGGTTTGCTTTTACCGCAGGTCGCGTCTACCTATGGATGGAATTGCGAAAAGTTTCTTCAAGAGACCTGCATCAAAGCCGGCCTGAAACCCAACGACTGGAAGGACGGCGCCACAATCCACTGCTTTAGCGCGCTTGTTTTCAGCGAAAGGCAATTCCACCTCAGCGCTACTACATGAGCGGCTGCGAATGCAAGCCCGATAGGGCGCAGCCATTGAAAAGATGATCCTTCAAATTCCCTATCCGAACATCGATCCGGTGTTTCTGCGCATCGGCCCCGTGCAATTGCGCTGGTACGGGTTGATGTACATGCTGTCGTTCATCATCGGCTACTTTGTGCTGAAGCGCTACGCCAAGATGCGCAAGCTCGGCCTGTCGACCGACGATCTCTACGACCTGCTTTTCTATCTCATTCTCGGAGTGATGATAGGCGGGCGTCTTGGGTACGTGATTTTCTACGATTTCGGCAGCTACCTTCGCGAGCCGCTTTCCATTTTTGCGATATGGCAGGGTGGGATGTCTTTCCATGGAGGGTTCATCGGCGTTTTCCTTGCGGCATGGTGGGTCTGCCGGAAGAGACAGTGGAATTTCTGGGAAATCGCCGACCTGGTTTGCGTCGCCGTTCCGATCGGTCTGGGCCTCGGCCGCATCGGCAATTTTATCAATGGCGAATTATTCGGCCGGCCGACGAGTCTGCCGTGGGGAATGGTCTTTCCAGAAGGGGGCGGCATCCCGCGACATCCCTCGCAGCTTTACGAAGCGCTGCTGGAGGGCCTGGTGTTGTTCCTCATCCTGCGATGGCTTTACAGGAAGAATCTCTATCCCGGCACCGTATTCTGGAGCTTCGTCGGATTTTACGGATTGTTCCGTTTTCTGGTGGAGTTTGTGCGCGAGCCCGATGCGCACATCGGGCTCGACCTGGGACCCTTTACGCGGGGACAATTGCTGACGTTTCCAATGCTCGTCGTCGGCTTTGCAATGGCGATTACCTACGCTCGACGACGTCTCCCAGAGAAAGCCCATCGGTCGCGTAAGTGACGAGCGCGGTAGACGCTCGCTCGCCGACCTTCAATACGATAATCTCGCCTATCGCCGTGCGAACACCCCGGAGTTTTTTCGATTCGGGCGGAAGCTTGTAAAGCCGGCTATCCATGTCGATATCCCGAAACGCGATGAAGATGTCGCCGGGTTTGACGCCCTGCGTCTGGCCTGCATCGATGTAAAGGATCGATCCTTCACCAGCGATTCCCCTTTCCAGCGAACCAAGACGGCCGCCGCGAACCCCGGGAATCTGTCCCGCACCTCCCATGGAGGATCCAGTGTTGAGGAGCACGGAAAGTGTGGTTACGATCGACGCTTTGATGCCTCCTGTCACCGTCATCGTTGGACTGAAGGGGCGCGGCCGGTCCCTGGGCGGAAGCACGATCGGCTCGAAGGGAATCAGAATGTCTCCGACCTGGGCGGCGTCCTGGCAGCTTCGTACGACACGCGCCAGCGAAAACTCGGGCTGCGCGATGATCACGCGGAGCTGCCCAACGTCGAGGTAATGCATTCCGAGGTCTTGAGCTGCCTTCGTTCTCCCGCTTGGATTCGTAATAGTGGTCGTGGGCCGGATCACTTGGTAACTGGTGCCGACCGCAATCCCATCCTCAGAGCCCTGACTGAGATAAACGTAATCCCCGTCGCTCGCCAGCACGCTTCCCGACGCATTGAACTTCAAAACTACCTTGAGGTTCTGCGGAATGGGCGCCCTGCGCACAAAACCTGAACAATAGAGATCGGCTGGTTTGACTTCCGGTGCCGGTCTTCGCTGGTCCAGCGCAAAACCCGTTACAACAACAGGCGCTGGTGTGGCCACAGGGGCCGCAGGCGCCGGGACTGGAACCCTCGCCGGTGGCGGACCGGCCTCTACTGGGGGGGCCGGCTCCGGTGCTGGCGCAGGCGGCTCTGGCGCCGGTGGTGGCGGCTCGGGTGCGGGCGGAGCCGCTTCCGTGATCTGAATCACCGGACGTATCAGAATCTTGTCGTTCGGATAAATCCAGTGAGGATTGATGATGTGCTCGTTCTGCTCCCAGAGCTGCGGCCACAATCGTGGATTCTTCAAAACTTCCGCTGCGATGAGAGAGAGCGTGTCACCCATCTTGACGATTCGAATTTCAAACTTCTCCGGATTCGATGGATCCGGATTGGCGCTGAAGTGTCCGTCCGCACGTTGTGTCAGATTCTTGGGCGGCGGTCCCTGTGCGGGAACGCCTTTGGAAGGCGTCTGTGCCGGCGCCTGGCCCAAAGTGGTCGTACCAAGGAGCAAAGCGGCAAACAGAGTTCTCATAAGCCTACAATTCGTAGCAGAAGCGCATCCGTCCGTCAACTAAATGTAGTAGATAAAGCAATTTGCGGTCATTTATGGTATCCTCGGTCGTTTCCATGGATGCGAGAATTTACGACAACATTGCACAGGTCATAGGACAGACGCCCATCGTCCGTTTGAATCGGATGCCCCGGGACGGATGGGCGGAGATGCTGGTGAAGCTCGAATCCTTCAATCCCGGCGGCAGTGTGAAAGACCGGATCGGACTGAGTATGATCGAAGCGGCCGAAAGGGAAGGCCGCCTGAAGCCGGGCGGGACCATTGTGGAGCCGACAAGCGGCAATACGGGAATCGGTCTTGCGATGGTGGGAGCGGCCAAAGGTTACAGGGTGATTCTGACGATGCCCGAGGAATACAGTGTGGAGCGCGTTACTCTGTTGCGCGCCTATGGCGCGCAGGTCGTCCTTACACCTCGCGCAGAAGCGATGCAGGGTGCCATCGACAAAGCGGAAGAACTCGTTCGTCAGCATCCGGATTACTTCATGCCGCAGCAGTTTCGAAATCCGGCAAACCCGGAGGTACATCGCAAAACGACGGCGAAAGAAATTCTCGACGTTCTCGGGGAGAAACTCGACGCGCTCGTCGTTGGTCTCGGCACCGGCGGCACGGCAACAGGCACGGGTGAAATCCTGAAACAGAAGATCAAATCGCTAAAAGTTTTCGCCATTGAACCGGCTGAGTCGCCGGTATTCTCCGGCGGAAAGGCGGGCCCTCACAAGATCCAGGGCATTGGCGCAGGCTTCATTCCCGAAGTTTTCAATAGAAAAGTTGTGGATCGGTTCATCCCGGTTTCGTACGACGACGCGCGAACTGCTGCGCGCCGTCTTGCGGAGCAAGAGGGGATTCTTTGCGGGATCTCCTCGGGAGCGATACTTCACGCCAGCTGCACGGTTGCCCAGGAGCTGGGCCGCGGAAAACGTTTGCTCGCCATTCTGCCCGACACCGGCGAGCGCTATCTCAGTACGGAGTTGTTTTCTTGAAATGCGAATGGCGGGTCTGTGCGTTTCTCTTACACCAGCGAGCCTGGACGACATCTTTTCTGCCGATGTCTCCGGCGCAGACTGCGTGGAAGTCCGCCTCGACTACTTGAAAGAGCCCCAGCAATCCATACACACGCGGTGGGACCGGCTTCCGCTGCCCGTCATTGCAACCTGCCGGGGAAAAGAGCGTGGCGGGCAATTCCAGGGATCCATCGAAGAGGAAACTCGAATTCTGGAGAACGCCGTCCACAACGGCGCGCGATTCGCCGATATCGATTATCGGTTCGCAAAGCCGATGGCCGGAGCCGAAGTGATCGGCTCGTTCCATGATTTTGCGGCCACTCCTGCAGACATCGATTCGGTTCTCAGCCGCGCATGCGCAAGCGCTGCGCAGATCGCCAAGGTCGCGACGTTTGTCAACTCGTGGGCCGACAATCGAAGACTCCTCGCATTGAGCTCCCACCAGTGGTCGAAACCGGTGATCGTCACGGGAATGGGGGACATCGGTCAGATCACGCGCGTCATCGGCCCGGCTCGCGGCTCCTTCCTGACCTATGCGGCTTCGACGATTAGCTCGGCCCCCGGCCAGATGACCGTCCGCGAAATGCGCGACGTTTATCGATTCGGCAAGGTAGGTCGCGAGACAAAGTTGATCGGCATCGTGGGAAATCCGTTGGGTCATTCGCTTTCACCGGTCATTCACAATCGGGCCTTCGACAAGTTGGACCTGGATTTCGTATACGTGAAGTTTCCAGTGCCGTCGGTAAAGGACTTTTTCGAGAATGCACGGGCCATTGGGATCGAGGGATTCTCCGTTACTATTCCACACAAGACGGCTGTCATTCCTTTTCTGCACGACCAGACTCCCGAAGCTCTCGAGGCCGGCGCGGTGAATACTGTCTTTCAGCGCAACGGTCAATGGATTGGCGACAACACGGACGTTCATGGAGTGCGCGCCGCACTGGCGTCGGCGGCCATTGATCCCGTGGACAAGACCGTCGTCATCCTCGGCCGTGGAGGGGCGGCAAAAGCCGCTGTCGTGGCGGTTAAGGGAGCGAAGAGTGTCCGAACCCTGTCGAGGCAAGAGGTTGCAGACGCTTCCAACCATCGATGCGATCTGCTGATCAACGCCACGCCGGTCGGGATGTTTCCGGCCGTCGATGCTTCGCCCGTCCATGGCCCGATTCATGCGAATGTAGTACTTGATATGGTCTATAATCCGCCCATAACGCGCCTGCTGAGATCCGCTGCGGACCAGGGAAAAACGGTCATTCAGGGCACGACTATGTTTCTCGCACAGGCGGCCCGGCAATTCGAGATCTGGACGGGCCACCGTGCTCCCGCGGAAGTCTTCGACGAGAAGTCGTATTCTGTATGAGCGGCAGTGATTCATTCCGAGTGCCGGCCAGCACGTCGAATCTGGGTGCAGGGTTTGATGCCCTCAGCCTGGCGCTTCAAAGGTATTTGAAAATCAGTCTCCAGGCAGGAGACAAGAGTGAGATCGCTGCCCGGGGTGTTAGCGCTGAACTGATCCCTACCACGCCGGATAACTTGATCGTCCGCGTCGCGGCGAGCGTCGCGAAGCAACGGCATCGGCAATTGCCGGCGTTCCGGATGACGATCGATAACGAGATCCCGCTGGCTCGCGGGATGGGCAGCAGCGCGGCGGCGATCATTGCCGGCATTACCTGCTACGAGTTGTTGACTGAAGACAAGCTCTCCGAGCGGGAAATCTTTCGCTACGCCTTCGAATTCGAACCGCATCCCGACAATCTCGCGGCTGCTCTTCGAGGCGGCCTCGTGGCTGCAGCCGTGGCGGCCGACGGCGAGGTGTTGATCGCGAAGCTTACAGTTCCCGAGGGAATTCGACCCGTCGTTGTTATCCCGGCATTCGAGCTTTCAACCGAGAAGGCGCGCGCCGTTTTGCCGCAGTCGTATTCACGGAAGGATGTGGTCTACAACATTCAGCGTTCCGCGCTGACTATTGCGGCGCTGACCACAGGCGACTGGGCAATGTTGCGCGAAGCCATGCGCGACCGCATTCATCAGCCCTACCGGGCGCCGTTGATACCAGGACTCGAAGAAATTCTCGACCTCAAGACCCCCGGCCTGATCGCGGTCGCATTGAGCGGCGCAGGTCCTACGGTCCTGGCATTGGCAAAGCCGGCGGACGCGGAAAACGTCGGCCGGGCAATTGCGGGTGTATTTGAGAGGCATGGAGTGAAAGCAAGTTCGCATTTAGTGAATATCGATAACGAAGGAAGAGTCATCGTATGAAGAAGCTTAGAGTTGGAATTCTTGGGGCTACGGGAACCGTCGGCCAGCGCATGATTCAATTGCTGGAGCGGCATCCCTGGTTTGAAGTCTCGACTGTCGCGGCATCGGACAACTCGGCGGGCAAAAACTATGCCCAGGCTACACGTTGGGGATTGGAGACGCCGATTCCCGAGCCTGTCGCCCGGATGACCGTGCAGCCCTGCCAGCCCGGTCTGGACTGCGATTTTGTGCTATCCGGCCTACCATCGTCCGTTGCAGAAGAGACCGAACTTCAGATGGCAAAAGCCGGCCTGGCCGTGGTTACCAATGCGGGCAGTCATCGCATGAAAGCGGATGTGCCTCTGGTTATTCCTGAAATCAATCCGGATCATCTCGATGCGCTCGACCTTCAGAAAAAACGCATCGGCAGCCGAGGGTTCATTGTGACAAACCCGAACTGCTCCGCAATCGGTCTGGTTTTTCCAATGGCGGCGCTGGATCGGAAATTCAAGCTCGAAGCGGTGCATGTGGTGACAATGCAGGCTCTCTCGGGCGCGGGCTATCCGGGCGTTGCTTCGCTCGACATTATCGATAACGTTCTCCCGGCGATCGATATGGGCGGCGAGGATCGCAAAATTGAAACCGAGTCGCTGAAAATTCTCGGCCGGTGGCGTGATAACCAGTTCGTCAACGCTCCGATTCGGATGAGCGCGATGACGCATCGTGTCAATGTTCGCGATGGGCATCTGGAAGCCGTGTCGGTGAAACTCGGGACGAAAGCGTCCCGTGAAGAAGTCGAGGCGGCGATTCGCGACTTCACGTCGCCAATCGACGAGCTCGCTCTGCCTTCGGCTCCAAAGCCCGTCATGATTCTGGAGTCCCATGTGCAGCGTCCGCAGCCACGGCTGGATCGTGATCGTGGTCAGGGAATGGCGATTGTTGTCGGTCCCGTCAGTGCGTGTGGCGTTCTCGATTACAAATTCCGCGTCCTCAGCCACAACACAATTCGGGGCGCCGCGGGTGCCGCAATCCTGAACGCGGAATTGATGTATCGCAAGAGTCTCATCGGATGAAGGCTTATACCCAGATCCCTCCAGGGACACAGATCCTGATCGGACGCGCCGCGCGCCGGCGGCGCGTTCTCGAACGCGTGATCTGCTCGGTCTTCGAGGGCTGGTCGTATGAAGAAATCATTCCCCCGATTTTCGACTACTACGATGTCTTCATCAAAGGCATGGGCACAGGGCCGGAGGAACAGATCTATCGGTTCATCGATCGCGAAGGAAACATCCTGGCGCTGCGCCCGGAATTTACTTCACTCGTGGCCAAGACGGTTGCCACGCGCCTGGTTTCGTCCCCGAAGCCCATACGGCTTTTCTATTCCGGCGAAGTGCTGCGTTTCGAACGACCGAGGGGCGGCAGGCAGCGGGAATTTGCCCAGATTGGAATTGAGCATTACGGCGGGGCGGGAAAGTCGGCAGACGTCGAAATCCTGCTGATCGCCGTGGAAACATTCGAGAAGCTCGGTGTTCAAGGGTTTCAGATCAATCTGGGGAGCGTGGATTTCTTCGGCGGCATCGTCGACAAGATGCCCGAAGCGCAAATTGCCGAGTTGAAGGAAGCGCTCAATGTGAAGGACCAGGCGGCTCTTGAAGCCCTTCTGGCAAGATTGCCGCTTGGTGATCAGCGCAAGGAGGAATTGCGCGCCATTCCGCATCTCACAGGAGGCAAGCCGGTCATCGAAGAAGCGCGGCGGCTCGTGAAGAATTCGCGATCGATTGTTGCTTTGGATCACCTTCAGGAGATCTACTCGATTTTCGAACGCCTGGATCTGGCGCAACATCTGACAATCGATCTTGGTGAAGTTCGCGGATTCGATTATTACACCGGCATTCTGTTCCGGGCATACGTCCGTGACCTCGGATTCGAAGTCGCAGCGGGCGGCCGTTATGACGGCCTACCGGGGGCGTTTGGTGAAGATCTTCCGGCCGTGGGCTTCTCCTTCAGCCTGGATCGCCTCGAGCAGATCGTTACGCCGACGCTGAACGTGCCCGACACGGAATCGGTGGCCATCCATGCGGAACAGGGTTTCGATCAGGCCCTGCAACTGCGACGCTCGGGCAAGGCGGTGAAGTTGTGCTTGTGATCGCACTCTGTAAAGGACGATCTCTGGAGCCCTCGCTCGCCACCCTGGCTCAAGCCGGTATTCGGTTCAAAGAAGACGTTGCCAATTCGAGAAAATTGATCTTCGATTCCGAAGACGGCCGTTTCCGGGCAGTGCTCGTGAAACCCGCCGATGTGCCGACGTATGTCGAATACGGCGCCGCGGACGTCGGTATCGCAGGCCGCGACGTCGTCATGGAGTCGGGCGCAGATATCTTGCAGCCCCTGGATTTGAACTTCGGTCATTGCAAGATCGCGGTCGCGGGCCCAAAAGGCGCGCGTTCGATCGATGGGACGGATCATCCCACCGTTCGCGTCGCGACCAAATATCCGCGCATCACGCTGGATTACTACAACGCTCACGGTATTCCCGTAGAGATTATCCCGCTATCCGGGTCCATCGAGCTGGCGCCTCTGATGGGTCTGGCTGACAGAATCGTGGACGTGGTGGAAACAGGGCGGACGTTGAAGGAAAACGGTCTTGAAGTGCTAGCCGTCATCGCACAGATATCCGCTCGTCTGTTGGTCAACCGTGCCAGTTACCAGACGAAGCGGCAGGACGTTTTGGGCCTGGCGCACGCTTTGGAGAAAGTCGTTCAATGCGAATCGTCGACCTAAGTGCGACTCTCGATTTACGAGAAGTGGACTCGCTGCTCGCCACAGACGATGAGGAGCAGAGTGTCGACAAAGTCGTTCAGGACATTCTCAACGATGTAAGAAAGCGAAAAGACCAGGCAGTCTGCGAATATACCAGACGGTTTGACGAGTTCGACTTGACGCCGGACCTCATGCGCGTTCCCCCTGAGCACATTCGCGAATATGCCGCGGGCGCGGACGACGAACTTGTTGAAATCCTGCGCAAAGCCATTCACAACATTCGCGACTTTCACGAGCAGCAGGTTGAAGAGTCGTGGGAATACTACGCAGGCGACGGTGTGCGGCTGGGCCTTCGCCGCACTCCGATTGCAAGCGCCGGAGTTTATATTCCCGGCGGCAAAGCGGCCTATCCGTCATCGGTTTTGATGAATGTTATCCCGGCGCAGGTCGCGGGTGTGGAGCGAATTGTCGTCGTAACGCCGCCGCGGTCGCTGGAAGAGAATCCGCTCGTTGCCGCGGCGCTGCAGCTGCTGAATGTCCACGAGGTGTATCGCATCGGCGGCGCCCATGCCGTCGGCGCTCTTGCGTACGGCACGGAAACGGTTCCGAGGGTGCAAAAGATCGTCGGACCGGGGAATCAATACGTGCAGTCGGCAAAGCGGCAGGTCTATGGCACGGTGGACATCGACATGATCGCCGGGCCAAGCGAGGTGGCGATCGTCGCTGACGAAACCTGCGATCCTTCATGGATCGCCGCAGACCTGCTCGCACAGGCCGAGCATGACGAGATGGCGCGTGTCTGGTTGATCTGCTGGTCGAAGGGTGTTGCCGCGGCGGTTTTCGATGAGGTCGAGACGCAGTTGGAATTGCTGGACCGTAAAGCAATCGCTCGACTGGCTGTGGTCAACAGGGGCATCACGTTCATAGTCAGAGACGAGGAAGACGCCATCGAACTCGTAAATCACATCGCGCCCGAACACGTCGAGGTGCTGATGGCTGAGCCCGAACACGTCACAGACAACATCAGGAACGCCGGAGCCGTTTTCATCGGCCGATACGCGCCGACGGTGGTGGGCGATTACTTCGCGGGCCCAAGCCATGTGTTGCCGACGAACCGGACAGCCCGATTCTTTTCGCCCCTGGGAGTGCCCGATTTCTTGAAACGCACGAGCGTCATCCGATATTCCGGCCGCGCCCTGGAGCAGTTCGGAGAAATGATTGAAAAGTTCGCAATCGCTGAAGGACTGACTGGACATGCAAGATCTATCACCATCCGGCGTCGTCAAGCCTGAGGTTCGCGGCCTTACCGCATACACACTCAAGCACTTCGAAGCCGACGTCAAACTCGACCAGAACGAGAATCCGCACGAGCTTCCAGCGGATCTCAAGCGGGACGTCGTGGAGCGCGTGCTCAGCAGGCCCTGGGGACGATATCCGGAATTTGTACCCACGGCGGTTATCAAGACGCTCGCGAAATTTACCGGATGGAAGGAAGAAGGCATCCTGGTTGGAAATGGATCGAACGAGTTGATTCAGGCCGTACTGAGCGTGACTCTGGGTCCGGGCCGGAGAATAGCCGTTCCGCAGCCGACCTTCACGCTTTACAAGTTGATGGCGACCACACTTCAATCGGAAGTCGTCGAAGTTTTCCTGAAACCTGAAAACATGACGTTCGATCTGGACGGCCTCATCCAGGCTGCGCGCACTTCGGATGTGCTCGTGATCTGCAATCCGAATAATCCGACGGGAACTCTCATGCAGACGGATGCCGTTGTAACCCTGCTGAAGAACGCCCGGGGCCTGGTACTTCTTGACGAGGCGTATCACGAATTCAGTGAGCAGTCGGCACGGCCCCTTCTCGAAAAGCATCGCAATCTCGTGGTTCTGCGCACGTTTTCGAAGGCAATGGCAATGGCCGGTCTGCGCTTTGGTTACATGATGGCGGACCCCGACATCGCGCGCGAAGTTTACAAAGCGAAGTTGCCATACAACGTGAATGTCTTCACGCTTGCCGCGGCCGAAATCGTCGTTGAAAGACGTGCTGTGCTCAGCGAGGCGATCACCAGCCTGATTCGAGAACGCGATCGAGTGACGGGCGAGCTTCAGAAGAGGCCGGCCGTCAAAGTGTTTCCTTCGAAGACCAACTTCGTTCTGATCAAAGCCGGCAAGCCGGCGCGCGAGTTGTTCGATGCGCTTTATGCGCAGGGTGTGCTGGTTCGGGATGTGAGCGCCTATCCCTTGCTGGACCGGTGTCTGAGGGTATCGATTGGTCTGCCGGAAGAAAATGATCGATTCCTGGCGGCGCTCGATCGGGCCCTGGAGAAGAAATAATGAACCCACGAATCGCCACAAAGTCGAGGAAGACCAACGAAACGGACATTCGTGTCAGCCTCAATCTGGACGGCACGGGCGAGTACCGGATCAGCACCGGTATTGCGTTCTTCGATCACATGCTGGCCCAGCTGGCGCGACATGGCCATTTCGACATGGAGATCGACGCAAAGGGCGATCTCGAGATCGATGGGCACCATACGGTTGAAGATGTGGGTTGGGTTCTCGGTCAGGCGCTCCAGGAAGCACTCGGTGACCGGCGCGGGATTACGCGGTTCGGCCATGCTTACGTGCCTTTGGATGAGGCGCTCACGCGCGTTGTGATTGATCTGTCCGGCCGGCCCTATCTCGTATACAAGGTGGAGTTCCGGGCGGTGCGCATCGGCGAGCTTCAGACCGAGCTGATCGAAGAATTTATGAAAGCGTTCGTGCAGGAGGGCCGATTCAACCTCCACATTGAAAATTGGTACGGCCGGAATCAGCACCACATCGCGGAAACCGTGTTTAAAGCCACAGCCCGAGCGCTCCGCACCGCCACGCGTGTGGAGCACGCCGAGATTCCTTCGACGAAGGGAGTTTTGTGATCACCATCGTTGATTACAAACTAAATAACCTCCGCAGCCTCGAAAATACGTTGAGGCGATTGGGTCACGATGTGAAAGTGACCTCCGACCCTGCGGATGTGCGGTCGGCAACAAAGCTCATCCTTCCCGGTGTTGGAGCATTTCGAGACGCGATGGCGAACTTGAGAAAATACGAAATTCTCGAACCTTTCAGGGAGAAGGTGCAGGCCGGGACGCCGACCCTCGGGATATGCCTGGGAATGCATCTCCTCTTTACCGAAAGCGAAGAATTTGGTTTGCATCGCGGACTGGACCTGCTGCAGGGCCGGGTGGTCAAACTTCCGGCAGACCTGCGGGTACCGCACATGGGCTGGAACCAGCTGCACCCGAAGCAGGCCAACGGCCTCACAAATGGGGTGAATGAAGCGAGCTTTGTGTACTTCGTGCACTCGTTCCATGTGGTACCGAAATCCGCGGACATCGTCCTGGCGACAACGGATTACGGAATCGACTTTCCGGCGATCGTCCATTCGAAGAACCTTTGGGCAACACAGTTTCACCCCGAGAAAAGCCAGCATGTAGGAGAACGGCTTCTCGATAATTTTGCAAAACTATGAAGATTTATCCGGCAATCGACATCCTGGGGGGCAAGGCCGTCCGGCTGCGTCAAGGCCGCGCCAGTGACGCGACGGTTTACGGCGACCCGGTGGAGATGGCCGTCAAATGGGTGAGCCAGGGCGCGGAGTGGCTGCACGTCGTGGATCTGGACGGTGCCTTCGAAGGTAAACCGAAAAATATCGAACTGCTGCGCGACATGGTAGCTGCCGTTCCTCTGGCGAAGATTCAGGTCGGCGGCGGCATTCGAAGCATGCTCAGCGTCGAGAGTCTTCTAGACGCCGGAATTCAACGTGTTGTGCTGGGAACTGCCGCTGTTCGGGATCAGACTTTCGTGAAGCAGGCGATCACCGAGCGGACACATAACATCGCGATTGGCATCGATGCTCGTGACGGCAACGTTCAGGTCTCCGGCTGGACCCAGGACTCCCATATCGGGGCGATTGAACTGGCGCAGAAGCTGGAAGCCCTGGGAGTTCGTCTGGTGATCTACACGGACATCGCGCGCGACGGGGTTCTCGAAGGGCCGAACATTGAGGCAATCCGCCAGATGCTCGACAAGACGGGATTGTCGGTTATCGCATCCGGGGGCGTTTCGTCAGTCGAGGATGTCCATCGCCTTGCCGACCTTGACAACTGGCGCCTCGATGGCGTGATCATCGGCAAAGCTCTCTACGAAGGACGCATTCGACTCGAGAAGGTGTTGGGCAATGCTCGCTAAGCGCATCATTCCGTGTCTCGACGTTAAGGAGGGACGTGTCGTCAAAGGTATCCATTTTGTGAACCTGCGCGACGCCGGCGATCCTGTCGAGTGCGGGCTGCGCTATTCGGACGAAGGTGCCGATGAGCTGGTGTTTCTCGACATCACGGCCTCTTCCGATCGGCGAAACATTGTTGCCGACATGGTGCGGCGTGTGGCGGACAGCATCAACATTCCGTTCACGGTCGGCGGGGGCTTGCGGAACGTCGATGATATCCAGGAAATCCTGCGCTGCGGCGCGGACAAAGTGTCGCTCAATACCGCTGCGGTTGACGACCCACACGTCGTGCAGAAGTCGGCCGAACGTTTCGGCAGCCAATGCATCGTTGTCGCCATCGATGCGCGCCGCGAAAATGGAAACGCCAGGGTTTACACGCATGGCGGCCGCGTTCGCACTGATCGTGATGCGGTCGAATGGGCGGAGACCGTGGCGGGCCTCGGCGCCGGCGAGATTCTGCTGACGAGCATGGATGCCGACGGGACGAAAAACGGCTACGACCTCGACCTGACCAGACGCATCTCCAACGCGGTGGCGATTCCTGTTATCGCTTCCGGTGGAGCCGGCAACCTCGAGCATCTCTACGAAGGACTGACCGAGGGCGCCGCCAGCGCGGTCCTCGCCGCTTCGATCTTTCATTTTCGCGAGGTAACAGTTGCCCAGGCGAAGTCGTATCTCCGGGAGCGCGGAGTCGTGGTCCGATGAACGGCGTCCTTCAAGAGGCAAAATTCAACGCCGACGGCTTGATTCCGGCCATCGTGCAGGATGCGCGAACACGCGAGATCCTGACCCTCGCCTACATGAACAAGGAAGCCCTCGAACTTACGATCGAGCGAGGCGAAACGTATTTCTGGAGCCGCAGCCGGCAGAAATTGTGGCACAAAGGCGAAACGTCCGGGAATTCCCAGAAGGTGGTAAACATTCGCCTTGATTGCGACAACGATGCCGTACTCGTCGAAGTTGAGCCGACGGGGCCCGCTTGCCACACGGGATCGTACTCATGCTTCCTTGTGGAACCGGAGCTCGAAGGCGTTTTGAAGGATCTCTATTCCGTGATCGAAGAACGAAAGGAAAAAAGGCCCGAAGGAAGCTATACGACATATCTCTTCAACAGCGGCCTCGACAAGATTCTCAAGAAAGTCGGCGAGGAATGCACAGAAACTATAGTTGCAGCCAAGAATCCTGACTCGAAGAGATTGGTGTCGGAAACCGGAGATCTTCTTTACCATTTGCTCGTCTTACTTGTTGAGCGCGGTGTCGCTCTCGAAGAGATCACTCGTGAACTTAAGGAAAGAAGGAAGTAGTGAGTCAGTTTGACTGTAGCGGCGGTCTATGACCGCCGGTTTTTGCTGGCGTGTCGCGAAAAACCGGCGGTCATAGACCGCCGCTACAGAGGACAAATAGTCATGCAACCGAGTCTGGAAGAAGTTAAAAAGCTTCAATCGCAGGGTAACGTCATTCCCGTCTACAAGTCGGTTATCGCCGATTTCCTGACGCCCGTTTCCGCATTCCTTAAGCTCGAAAAGGATCGGTCGAACGCGTTCCTGCTGGAAAGCGTGGAAGGCGGAGAGACGATCGCCCGGTACTCGTTCCTGGGTGGCGATCCCTTCATGGTCTTACGTTACCGCGATGGCCAGGGGGTGCAGCCAGCCGAATTCATGCAGAACCTGCGCGCGACCATGGAGCGCTTCAAATCCGTGAAGCTGCCGAACCTGCCGCCGTTCACGGGTGGTGCAGTTGGGTATTTCGGTTACGACATGGTACGAACAACCGAGGAAATTCCAAATACCGGCAGGGACGAGCTCGGCATCGACGACGCAGTGCTGATGTTCTACAAGACCGTACTCGCCTTCGATCACCTGCGGCACCAGATCCACATTATCTCGAATGTGATTGTGGACGAAACGAAGGAACCCATCGAAGTTCAATACAGCAAAGCCGTCGAAGAGATCGGTCAGATCGAATCGATACTACGTTCGCCCCTGGAAGCTCCTCCGGTCACGAGGAATGGCAAAGACGCTCTTGTTCGATCGAACTTCGATAAAAAGGATTACCTGCAGGCCGTGGCGAAGGCCAAGGAGTACATCGCGGCCGGGGACATCTTTCAAGTCGTTCTTTCGCAGCGGTTCGAAGTGGACCTTCCCGCATCACCATTCGACATTTACCGGGCGCTTCGGATCGTGAATCCTTCGCCCTACATGTACTTCCTGAAAATGCCGGACACGTCGATCGTCGGATCGTCTCCGGAAATGCTGGTGAAGATCCACGATCGGGAGCTTGAATACCGGCCGATCGCTGGAACACTGCCTCGGGGGAAGGATGAAGCCGAGGACGACGCAAATGCGGAGAAACTCAGTGCCGACGAAAAGGAGCGCGCCGAACACATCATGCTCGTGGACCTGGGCCGAAACGACCTCGGCCGTGTTTCAAAGTACGGGAGCGTACGGGTCGAGGACCTGATGTTCATCGAGCGCTACTCGCACGTCATGCACCTGGTCTCTTCGCTCAAAGGCGAATTGCGCGACGACGTGGACCGCTGGGATGCACTGATGGCGTGCTTTCCGGCAGGAACGGTTTCCGGGGCGCCGAAGGTTCGCGCGATGGAAATCATCGACGAGCTGGAGCCCACGAAGCGCGGCGTCTATGCCGGCGCCATCATGTACGTGGACTTCAGCAACAATCTCGATTCATGCATCTCCATTCGCACTCTCGTCGTGCGCGGAAACAAGGGATACATTCAGGCAGGCGGTGGCCTCGTCGCCGATTCGGTTGCGGAAAACGAGTACCAGGAAACAGTCAACAAGTCGCGGGCGCTGATCCGGGCGATCAATCTGGCGCAGCGTGGATTCGAATTATGATCGTCGTCATTGATAACTACGACTCGTTCACCTACAACCTCGTACAGTATCTCGGCGAGCTGGGTGAAGAACTCCGAGTCTTCCGCAACAACAAAGTGACGCTCGAGGAGCTCGAAAGGCTGAAGCCATCGCGCATCGTGATTTCGCCGGGCCCGGGTATACCGCAGGATGCCGGCATTTCCGAAAAAGTAGTTCAGGTCTTTCACAAATCCACGCCGATATTGGGCGTCTGCCTGGGCCACCAGGCCATCGGGGAGGTTTTCGGCGGCAAGATCCTGCGCGCCCCGACATTGATGCATGGAAAAATCAGCCAGATCTTCCATGACAGTAAAACGCTGTTCAGCGGCTTGCCTCAAGGTTTTCCGGCAACTCGCTATCACTCACTGATTGTTTCGGAAATTCCGACTTGTCTCGAAATCAGCGCGGAAACCAAAGAAGGCGTCGTGATGGGACTCCGCCACCGTAATTTCCCGAGTGAGGGGATCCAGTTCCATCCGGAATCGATCATGACCATCGTTGGGAAAAATCTCCTGAAGAACTTCCTCAGATTATGATTGTTGACGCCATCCAGAAGCTCACAGAGCGTGTCGACCTGAGCGAGCAGGAAGCCCGCGCGTCCATGGAACAAATCATGGCGGGCCAGGCAACGGACGCTCAGATCGGAGCTTTTCTCACGGCGCTGCGGATGAAAGGCGAGACTCCGGCCGAGTTGATCGGATTCGCCAGAGTGATGCGTGAGAAGGCCGAGCCACTGTGGGACGGCGAAGTTCCTGATGTGCTCGACACGGCGGGTACCGGCGGCGATCGATGCGGCACGTTCAACATTTCTACTGCTGCCGCCTTCGTAGTTGCCGGTTCGGGAATACGTGTAGCGAAGCACGGAAACCGGTCCGCCACGAGTAAGTGTGGGAGTGCAGATGTGATGGAGGCCTTACGCCTCGACATCCAGATGCCCATAGAGCGGCTTCGGCGCGCAATCAAAGATGTGGGAATCGGTTTTCTGTTTGCGCCAAGGTTCCATAGCTCCATGAAATACGTGATGCCGGCGCGTTCGCAGCTGAAGATTCGAACGGTGTTCAACATTCTTGGGCCGCTCGCGAGTCCCGCCGCAGCGCGTTTTCAGGTGGTCGGAGTATTTTCGCCGACGCTGATGGAGCTCATGGCAAACGCGCTCCTGGGGCTGGGACTGGATTGCGCTCTCGTGGTACACGGTGCCGATGGTGTGGATGAGGTTTCGATCTCGACCAAGACCAACGTTGTGGAAATGCGGCGGGGTGAAATAAGAAAGTTCACAATCAATCCCGAAGACCTTGGGATCACACCCGCGCCGGCGGAAGCTATACGCGGTGGCGACGCTGCGACCAACGCGGGCATCATCGAAGCGATTCTCAAGGGTGAATCGGGACCGCGCCGCAGCGTCGTCTTGCTTAACGCTGCGGCCGCTATCTTCGCGGGCGGGGCGGTCCACACTTTGAAAGAAGGTATGGCAGCGGCTGCAAATTCGATCGACAGCGGCGCGGCGTGGAAAACGTTAGAGCAGTTGAGGGAATTTGTTTGAACGCGGGCTAAAGCCCGCGACTACAGTGGGGGGGACCCGTTTGTTCCCAAATGTAGTCGCGGGCTTTAGCCCGCGTTCAAAACGCCATAGTCATGAAGCATCTTGATCATGGGCATATACTGACGCGGATTATCGAAGCCAAACAAAAGCGGCTTCAGATATCGCGGACGCGTGTGCCTGACGCCGTCGTGAAGAAAATGGCGGCCACCGCCAAAGCTGCACCCTCTTTTCGAGCAGCCCTGGAGAACTCCAGACGGGTGCGCTTGATTGCCGAAGTCAAGAAGGCATCGCCATCCAGGGGAGTCCTTAAAGCCGATCTGAATGTGGGGCAGCTGGCAGCAATGTACGCAGAAGGGGGAGCTTCCGCCATATCCGTTGTTACCGAAGAAGACTTCTTTCAGGGTGACCTTGGCTGGGTGGGTACAATCCGGCAGGCTTCGAGCCTCCCGGTCTTGCGCAAGGACTTCATCTACGATGAATTTCAGGTCTACGAAACCCGCGCATGTGGCGCCAGCGCGATTCTCTTTATCGTTGCGATGCTCGAACCCTCGGAACTGAAGGAACTCCTGATGCTTGCTCAGGAACTGAAGCTCGACGCACTCGTTGAGGTTCACGATGAAACAGAACTCGGCGAAGCCCTGGAAGCAGGCGCCTCCATCGTTGGTGTGAACAATCGGGACTTGAAGACCTTCAACGTTGATGTTCAAACTTCCGTCCGGCTTGCGAAACTGATTCCTGACGACCGGCTGTTCGTCGTCGAGAGCGGGTTGAACAGCAAGAACGACCTCGAGCAGTTGCTGGATGCCGGCGCCGATGCGTTCCTGGTCGGAGAATACTTTGTCACCGCCGCGGATCCCGCCGCCGCACTTCGAGGTCTGCTGTGACACGCGTCAAGATCTGCGGCATTACCGAATTCGAAGACGCGCGCGACGCCGCGTTGCTTGGTGCCGATGCCATCGGCCTGAACTTTTACCCGAAGAGCCCTCGGTATATCGATCCATCGAGAGCGTCGAAGATCCTCGAAAAGATTCCTCCGTTTGTCACTACAGTCGGGGTTTTTGTCAATCACCCCGATCCGCAGAACCTCGAAGACTTTGCCCTGTCACTCGGTCTGCATGCCGTTCAGCTTCATGGAAACGAAACTCCGGATTACTGCTCGATGATCCAGCGGGTCAAAGTGATCAAGGTACTCAAAGTCGATTCGAACTTTCGCGTGGATTCCCTGAGGAACCACGGCAGCGGTACGTTCCTTTTGGATAGCTGTGCGCCGGGAACCGGAGCGACATTCAACTGGAACCTGGTGTATGGCGCGAACGCTTTCGGTTCGATAATCATCGCGGGTGGATTGACCTCGGATAACGTTTCGGAAGTTGTGACGACACTGCATCCTTTTGCGGTGGACGTGGCAAGCGGTGTGGAATCCAGGTCAGGCAAGAAAGATTACGAAAAGATGCGACGTTTCATCGAGGCCGTTCAGCGTGCCGACGTCGCAATGATGGGTGCGCCATGAAAGGACACTTCGGAAATTACGGCGGGCAGTTCGTGCCCGAAACGCTCATGCATCCGTTGGAAGAGCTCGAAGCTGCATACGACGCGGCTCAGAATGATCCCCAGTTTCACGCACAGCTCGATCAGCTCTTCCACAATTACTCGGGCCGGCCGACTGCGCTTTATCTGGCCGAGCGCCTCACGAAGGCCTGGGGCGGCGCAAAGATTTACCTCAAACGCGAGGATCTGAACCACACCGGAGCGCACAAGATAAACAACTGCCTTGGCCAGGGTTTGCTCGCCGTCCGCATGGGCAAGAAACGAATCATCGCGGAAACGGGCGCCGGGCAACATGGTGTGGCGACGGCGACTGTCTGCGCGCTGCTGGGCCTGGAGTGCGATGTCTACATGGGTGAGGAAGACATCCGCCGCCAGGAATTGAACGTTTTCCGAATGAAACTGCTGGGAGCCCGCGTGGTGCCGGTTTCGGCGGGCAGCAAGACGCTGAAGGACGCCATCAATGAATCGATGCGCGATTGGGTAACGAACGTCCGCACAACCTATTACATGCTTGGCTCTGTCCTGGGTCCGCATCCGTACCCGCTCATGGTTCGCGATTTTCAGTCGGTCATCGGCTGCGAAGTGCGAGCCCAGATCCTGGAGAAGGAAGGACGGCTTCCCGATGTGCTCATCGCCTGCGTTGGCGGCGGCAGCAACTCGATCGGCCTGTTCTACGATTTCGTGTCGGATAAACAAATCCGAATGGTCGGGGTTGAAGCCGGTGGACGTAGTCCAAGGCTTGGCGACCATGCGGCGAGGTTCTCCGGGGGCCGGCCGGGTGTTCTGCACGGGACATTCTCGTACATTCTGCAGGATGAAAACGGCCAGGTCGTGCCGACGCATTCCGTGTCCGCCGGTCTGGATTATCCAGCCGTCGGTCCGGAGCATGCCACGCTTCATGACAGTGGCCGTGTGCAGTACACATCCATCAATGACGCGGAAGCGCTCGCCGCCTTTCATGAGCTGAGCCACCTGGAAGGCATCATTCCGGCGCTGGAAAGCTCGCACGCGCTCGCCGAGGCGAAGAAGCAGAAGGTACCCGCCGGCCAGATTGTGGTCGTGAATCTGTCAGGGCGCGGGGACAAAGATGTGATGGAAGTAATGAGGATAATGAACGCGGGCTAAAGCGGGGTAATTCGGGGACAGACGTATAAATCACCTAAATTCAAGTCAAACGGTCCTTGATCGAATTTAGGTGATTTATACGTCTGTCCCCGAATTACCCCGCTTTAGCCCGGGTCACAAACATGACTCGTATCGAAAACAAATTCGCTCAGCTGAGAGCCGAAGGCCGGAAGGCGTTTATTCCTTATCTGACGGCAGGGGATCCCAGCCTCGAGACTACTCGGCAGCTCGTCCTCGCCCTGGAAAAGGCCGGCGCCGACATCATCGAATTGGGTGTACCCTTTTCAGACCCCATTGCGGACGGCCCGATCATCCAACGTGCCACGGAACGGGCCCTCAGTAATGGCGTGACCCTTCACAAGATTCTGGAGCTGGGTCAGAATATTCGCCGGACGTCCGGTATTCCGCTGGTCCTGTTCAGCTATTTCAATCCGCTGTTGAACTACGGCCTGGAACGGTTGGCTAAGGACGCGGTGAAGGCCGGCTTTGATGGTGTACTGGCGAGCGATCTGACTGTTGAGGAATCGGAGCCCTTCATTCGGGCCATGCGCGCCGGTGGCCTGAACACGGTTTTTCTTGTGGCGCCGACCAGTTCTCCCGAGCGGATCCGGAAGATCGCCGGCGCATCGAATGGATTTCTGTACGCGGTGTCGCGTACGGGCGTTACCGGCGAACGGCAGGAGCTGGCGAGCGAGTTGAAGGAGTTTCTGCAAACGTTGCGAACACATACAACGGCGGCGATCGCCGTCGGCTTCGGAATTTCGCGGCCGGAGCATGTGCGAGCGGTGTGGCAGGAAGCGGATGGGGTCGTCGTGGGAAGCTCCATTGTGAAGGAAGTTGAGCAGAATGCCGGGAAGCCGGATCTGGTCGAAAAAGTGGCCGCTTTTGGAGCCTGGTTGAAAGGTCTACCGTCGAAATGAGCATCGACGATTGGCGTCAGAAAATCGATGAAATTGACCGAAAGCTCGTTGAGCTTTTGAACGAGCGCTCCCGATGCGCTATCGAGATCGGGAGACTTAAAAGAACTTTGAAGATGCGCGTGTACGATCCGGAAAGAGAGCGCGAAATTTTCCGGCGGATTCAGGAAGAGAACGATGGTCCGCTGGATAACGAGAGCTTGAAGCGCCTCTTCGAACGAGTCATCGATGAATGCCGGCGCATCGAACGAAAAGAATCGGAGAAATAGGGAGAAGTAGATGGTTGTTGTTATGCAGGAGGGGGCGAGCGAAGAACAGGTCCAGAATGTGATCGATCGCCTTATTCAGATCGGGTTCGACGTGCACAGATCGACCGGGGCTTCGCACACAGTTCTTGGAGCGGTCGGTGGCGCAAAGGTTGATCCGCGAGATATCGAGTTGCTCGAGGGAGTGCGCGAGGTTGTGAAGATTTCCGCCTCATACAAGCTGGCGAGCCGCGCATTCAGGCCCGATGGGACGATTGTGAAGGTCGGCCCTCCCGGAAACCAAATCGAAGTGGGCGGCCGCGACGTGGTGATGATGGCCGGGCCATGCACCGTCGAAAGCGCCGAACAAATCATGACCATTGCCGGGATCATGAAGGAAAACGGCATACGCGTTCTCCGCGGCGGCGCGTTCAAGCCGAGAACCTCGCCCTACAGTTTCCAGGGTATGGGCGAAGAGGGTTTGAAGGTGCTGAGGGAAGCGGCGGACAAGTACGGCCTGCTTGTGGTTTCGGAAATTATGAACCACACGCAGATTCCGCTTTTCTGCGAACAGGTCGATATCCTGCAGGTCGGGGCACGCAACATGCAGAACTTCGATTTGCTGAAGGAACTGGCGAAGGTCCGCAAGCCGGTTCTCTTGAAGCGCGGGCCTTCGGCAACGATTGAAGAATGGCTTCTCTCTGCCGAGTACATCATGACGGGCGGGAACCACAGCGTGATGCTCTGCGAGCGTGGCATTCGCACATTTGAAAACTACACGCGCAACACGCTGGACATTTCTGCCATTCCCGTCATCAAGAAGCTTTCGCATCTTCCTGTTCTGGCCGACCCATCGCATGGAACCGGCCGCCGTGACAAGGTTCCGCCCATGGCTCGCGCCGCTGTTGCTGCGGGCGCCGATGGCCTGCTCATCGAAGTACACCATTCGCCTGAAACCGCGCTGTGCGATGGAGCGCAATCGCTCTATCCCGACCAATTTCGCGGATTGATGTCCCAACTCAAGATGATCGCCCCGGCGGTCCAACGCTCGATGAAGTGATCGCCAGGCTGGTTCGCTTTGCGACGCCGAGAATGTTGAAAAAGATCACTATATTCGGTACCGGTCTCATTGGCGGATCGTTGGCTCTCGCCCTCAAGCGCGCCTTCCCCGGTGTGCGCATTAGCGGCGTGGACAATCCCGATGTTCTCGCTCGAGCTCAAAAGCTCGGAATCATCGATGTGACGGGGTTGGAGGCGGCCGACCTGGTTGTTCTGGCGGCGCCGGTTGGAAAGATTCTCGGGCTTCTGGACCAGATTTCCAAAGACTCGCCACTCGTGACCGATGTGGGAAGCACAAAAGCCTCGATATGCAACAAGGCGGAGCGACTGGGCTTGCATTTCGTTGGGGGACATCCGATGGCGGGACTCGAGCAGTCCGGTCCGGAGGCTGCAAGCGCCGACCTGTTGCGAGATGCTCCATTCTTTCTCTGTCCCCTGCGGTCGGCTCCCGCCGCCGTCGAAAGAATGAAAGAGATCGTGACCGCGATCCATGCCGTTCCTCACGTCATCTCCGCTGAAGAGCACGACCGGCTCGTGGCGCAGATCAGCCATCTTCCTCAAATCGTTTCCTCGATTCTCGCCGAGCACACGGCCTTTCATGTCTGGCGTGATATCTTTGAAACTTCCGGCTTCCTGCCGAATGAGTTGCAGTCTTTCATCCAGCGTCTTCAGTACGTTGTGGCTTCGATGGAAGCGGGAAATCTCGATGAGATCGAAAAGCTGTTCAAGCGAGGGGGCTCCCAGTGAATAAGGTCGTGCGCGACGCGCGGGAGGCTGTAGCCGACGTCCCTGACGGAGCGACGATCATGATGGGGGGATTCGGGCTATGCGGAATCCCGGAAAATCTCGTCGCCGCGATTCGTGACAAAGGTGTACGCAATCTTACCGTCATCAGTAACAATGCCGGTGTGGATGGCTACGCTCTCGGCCTGCTCCTCGAGAACCGGCAAATTCGAAAGATGATTTCCACTTACGTCGGCGAGAATCAACTCTTCGAAAAGCTGGTCCTTTCCGGCGAACTCGAAGTCGAATTGGTTCCCCAGGGCACGTTTGCCGAACGGATTCGTGCGGGCGGCGCGGGAGTCGCGGGATTTTTCACGCCGACGGGTTACGGCACTCTGATCGCGGAAGGCAAGGAGACACGCGAATTCGATGGGCGCATGTACGTTCTCGAAAGCGGGCTCACGGCGGACTTCGCTTTCGTCAAGGCCTGGAAGGGCGACAAGTGGGGGAACCTGGTCTATCGCAAGACTGCGCGAAACTTCAATCCGG
>WNFT01000198.1_pt1 | contig 46072 bp, 45 predicted proteins | sample 5400191 | NCBI WGS metagenome assembly WNFT01 (sample SAMN13153359, study PRJNA577476) | soil metagenome | isolation source: 80 cm saprolite under Madrone tree | place: USA:California | collected 2016-06-14 | reverse complement strand
GGAATCGGTCAGCATTGACGCGGCGCCGCGCGAAGAGCGATATACGCCGCCTCGTCTGGCGCTGGCCTTGCAGAACGAGTCGTGGCGCTCGAGAGAGGTCATAGCGCGCGCTCGCGAGCGACTACAACGACCCGACGAAAGGAGAGCACACGATGATCACCGGGTTCCCGAAGGTGGTGCCGACGAAGAGCAACGATGCCGGTCGGCGAAGCGGAAAGTCGAAGCAAGGTACGCGGCGGGGCCGGCACTAAAACCAAGCGGGTGCGACACGCGAGCCACGCGCGTGTCGCGCCCATCGATTCCCATGCGTCCCCTCAGGGCAACCCGAACCCTCCTCGCTCTCGAACGGCGTTTCCGCCGGCACCGCCGGGCGGTCATTCCGGCGGTCGTGCTCGTCGGCGTCCTCGCCGTCCTCGCCCCCCTGTCGAGCGCGGGGCTCCTCTGGCTCCTGAAGGTCATGATCGATTCGGTCTTCGTGGCGCGGCGCCTGGACGCCATGCCGATCCTGATCGCCGGCTACTTCGGGCTGGCCAGCCTCAAGTTCGGTGCCGACTATCTCCGTCGGTGTATGGACGTTGCCGTGGCGGAACGGATCAACCAGGACGTGCGGGCCGAGGTCTACCGTCACGTGATGACGCTGTCCGAGCCATCGGTGATCGGGCGCGGCATCGGCGATCTGCTCGCGCACCTGTCGGGCGATGTCGAGCGCGTGGAATACCTCATCTTCGCTGGCCCGATCATGCTGATCAGTGACGTCGCGGCGGCGACGTTCTTCACCGTCGTCCTCTTCATGATGAACTGGCAGCTCGCGCTCGTGGCCTTCACGGCGGCGCCCTTCCTGGCCTGGGTGGTGGTGCGGCGCGCGCCGCGCGTGAAGCGAACGGCGCGAGTCGCCCGGCGTCAGGCGGCGTCGTGGCTGGCGCTGGCCGAAGAGACGCTCGGCGCGTTGCCCATGCTGCACGCGTTCCGGGCCCACGACCGTGAGACGGCGCGGTTCAACGCGCGGATGGACGTCTCGCGGCGGGCCGAGATCCGGAACGTCGCCGTGCAGGCGCAACTGACGCTGCTCGTCGAGATGATCGCCGTCGTGGGTGGCCTGGTCGTCCTCGTCGTGGCCGCGCATCACGTCAGCTCCGGCGTCATGACCCTGGGGGCCGTCGTCGCCTTCCTCGGGTCGCTGGGCTCGCTCTACGATCCAACTCGTGAGCTCGGCCAGATCGCCAGCCGGTTCCAACGCGCGGCGGCCGGAGTCCATCGCGTGGCCGACTTGCTCGACACGCGCGGCACCGTGACCGAGCGGGTCGACGCCGTGACGCTGCCCCGGTCCACTGGACGCCTCGAGTTCCGCGACGTCCACTTCGCGTACCCGCGTGGCGCCGACGTCCTGAACGGTGTCTCGTTCACGGTCGAGCCCGGCGAGATCGTCGCCATCGTCGGCGTGAGCGGGAGCGGCAAGTCCACGCTGGTCCGGCTGCTCCTGCGCTTTCACGACGTCGGCGCCGGCGCCGTGCTGGTCGATGGCCACGACGTGCGCGACCTGACGCTCGCCTCGCTGCGGGCGAACATGGCGGTGGCGTTCCAGGACCCGTACGTCGTGCGGGGCTCGATCATGGACAACGTGCGCTATGGCCGGCCCGGCGCCTCCGACGCCGACGTCGCTCGCGCGATCCAGACGGCCCGAGCCGAGACGTTTGTCCACGCCCGCCGCCGGCAATCGGCCGCGTGGGTCGGCCCACGTGGTGAACGCCTGTCGGGCGGTCAGCGCCAGCGCCTGGCTCTGGCTCGCATGTTCCTGCGCGACGCGCCGGTGCTGGTGATGGACGAGGCGACCGCGGCGGTGGACAGCGAGACGGAGGAGCTGATTCACGCGTCCATCCAGCGTTTCGCGAGGCGTCGCACGATCCTCGTCATCGGTCATCGCCTGGCCACGGTTCGCCAGGCCGATCGCATCGTCGTGCTGGAAGGCGGCCGCATCACCGAGATCGGTGCGCCTGCGTCCCTGCTCCAACACGGCAACCGGTGCTACGACCTGTTTGCCGGCCAGCTCGGCAGGGCGGTGTAGGGGTGAGCCGCCGGCGATCTGATCGTCACTTGAGCGTCATCAGTCGGGTCGGACGGGGTGGTGGCGGTGCCGTGTTCATCGTGTGGAACCACCACACCTGGTGCCCCATGGCCTGCAAGATCATCGGTTCCCAACGCCGGGCGCGTCGCGAGGCCAGCGTGCTGAGCGCGCTCGATCATCCGAACATCGTCCGGTTCTTCGGCGAGGCGCGGCCCGCGCACCTGTTGATGGAATACCTCGACGGGCCCACGCTGGGTCGGTTGATCCGGACCAGCCGCCAGCGGCGGCTCAGCGTCGCGAACGCGTTGCGCGTGGCGATCCACGTGGGTGCGGCGCTCACGCACGTCCACGAGCGCGGCTTCGTCCACCTCGACGTCAAGCCGTCGAACGTGATCGTAGTCGGCGGGCGGCCCGTGCTCTTCGACTTCGGCGCGGCCCGACCGCGCACGGACCGTCGGCTCGGGTACACCGGAGGTACCGATCTCTACATGGCCCCCGAGCAGTGTCGGGGCGGTCGGGTGACACCGGCCAGCGACGTGTTCGGCCTCGGTGTAACGCTCTACGAGTCGCTCAGCGGGCGACATCCGTTTCCTGAGGGAACCCGACGGAAACCGTTTCCCCAGCTGAGCGTTTCACCAGCGCCGCTTCGCCCCTTCGCTCCGGCCGTGCCAGCGTCGCTCGAGAAGCTGGTGCTGGCTTGCCTGGCTCCGAAGCCGTCGGCGCGCCCCTCGATGGCGGAGCTCCTCCCGAAGCTCCACGAGTTCATTCGCACCGGGCCCCGGATGTGGCCGGAGACCGTCGAGCGGGCCCGCCGGCGTTCGCGGCCGGCCGGTCGAACCGCGACTCGCGGAATGCGACGGGCCGCCTGAGGACGTCCTCGCCGCTCTGACGGCTCCTACGACGGCCGTGGGTCGCGCACCAGCTCGTCGAGAATTTTCGGAAGGCGGTTCAGCGCGGAAACCCCGTGGATCTGTGCCACCATCTCGCCCTTGCGGTCCACGACGACGGTGTACGGCGTGCCCCTGAAGCCGAAGCGATTGCCGATGATGAGCTTGGGATCGAGGGCGACGGGATAGGTCACCCGATGGCTGCGAATGAAGCGCCGCGTGTCGGCCACCGTGTCCTGCACGTGGAAGGCGATGAACTCGACGCCGCGGCTGTGATAGCGATCGACGAGTCGGCTGAAGGCCGTGGCTTCCCGCCCGCACGCTTTGCAGTAGGACGCCTGGAAGCGCACGACCAGGACGGACTTGCCGATGAGATCGCGGGAGTCCAGCGTGGCGTTCGAGTCGAAGATCTTCACGCTGAAGCCGGGCGCGGCCGGTGCGGCGCCGAGGTGACTCGGGACCAGCGCGAGCGCGAAGCACGCGAGGAGGAGGACGGCCACCCGCACGGCCGCTATGATACCCCCGGGCGTCGGGCGAACCGTGCCATTCGAGCCCGCCCACGTGTCGTCCTGACAGATCGCTCATCGCGCTCGACCCGCAAGTACCCGGGAAATCGTCCCCACCATCTTGGCCCCCGTGTCGCAATCATCGTCCTTGGCTCGTATCTGAATTGAGGAGGATCTCTGACGATGATGGGACGATGGGGCGCTCGGTGGACGGCGATCGGGTTGCTCGGCGCGGTCGGAATCCTCGCGTTCGGATCCGACGCCTTCGGCGGGACATTTAAATGGGTCGACCGTGACGGCAACGTCCGCTATACGGATCGGCCTCCCCAGCCGGACGAGGTGGCTCCGCCGTCGGCGAGCGTGCCGACATCCGCCGGGCCCGCCGCGCCGTCGCCCGCGATGTTGGAATTCATGCAGCTCTCCGGCTTGCACCAGCAGCTCGAGTGGATGGCCGTCAACACGCGCTCTCAGCTCCAGGCGCAACTGGGTGCGCTCGAGGCCGAGGAGCGCGCCAGCGTGGATCGAGTGGCGGCCGTCGCCTTCAGCGCCGATCGTCTCCAGAGCCTCGTGCGCGAGAGCCTGAGCGCGCGGGTGGACGACGCGACGATCACGCAGGCCGCCGGCTGGTTCCGGACCACGACCGGGCGCAAGATCACCGCCGCCGAGATCGCCGCGGCCATGCCTCAGGCCCAGGAAGACATCGCCAAGTTCGCGCGAGCGCGCCGGACCAATCCCATCGAGCTCAAGCGCCTCGAACGGCTGCAACGTCTCGAGGAAGCCGCGGGCACCAGTGAGTTTTCGTTCGACCTGCTCGTGGCGGTCGCCGAGGGCATGCGGCGAGGCGCCGAGCCCTACCTGCCGGTGGAGCGCCGTCGGGCGTTGGGCAGCGGCGACAAGCACATCGCGAGCGCCAGGCCGAAGGCCGTCGAGGAGCTCCGGGCCACCACGCTGGTCGGGTTGGAGTTCGCGTATCGCGACATCAGCGACGCCGACCTCGACGCCTACCTGGCCTTCCTGAGCTCCCCGGGCGGCCGCGCGCTCACGGCCGAGGTGCACCAGGCCCTGCTGCACGCGGTCCGCACCAGCACCGAGGATGCGATCGTGGCGATCGCGCAGGTCATCCCGCCCCATCGCTGGGGCGAGAACCGGCAGCGTGAGGCTCCCGCGCCCAAGCCCTCGCGCTTGTAGTCGCCGCATCGCCCCGAGGTTCCGGCGCCGGCTATAATCGCGGCGTGACCGACCTCGAGCGCGAGCTTCGCAAGGTCATCCGGGGCGACGTCCGCTTCGACGCCGCCTCGCGCCTGCTCTACTCCACCGACGCGTCGATGTATCAGATGGAGCCGGTGGGCATCGTCATGCCGCGCGACGCCGCGGACGTGCAGGCCGCGCTCGAGCTGGCGCGGACCAACGGGGTCGCCTTCCTCTCGCGCGGCGGCGGCACGTCGCTGACCGGCCAGACCGTCAACCACGCGCTCGTCCTCGACTTCTCCCGGCACATGAACCAGGTCCTCGAGGTCAACCGGGAAGAGACGTGGGCGCGCGTGCAGCCCGGTGTCGTGCAAGACGAGCTGAACCATCACGTCCGCCCCCTCGGCCTGCTCTTCGGCCCTGACACGTCGACCTCCAACCGCGCCACGATCGGTGGCATGCTCGGCAACAACTCGGGCGGATCGCACTCGATCGCCTACGGCCTCACCGTCGATCACGTGCTCGAGGTGACGGCGCTGCTCGCCGACGGCACTCGCGTGGTGTTCGGCGAGCTCACCCCGGGCGAATTCGAGGCGGCCACGCGGCGCCCCGGGCTCGAGGGCCAGATCTATCGTGAGGTCGCGCGCATTCGCGAGACCTACCGCGACGAGATCCGCCGGCGCTACCCGTCGCAGTGGCGACGCGTGGCCGGCTACAACCTCAACGAGCTGCTCGGCGTGTCGGTCCGTCCGCACTCGCTGGCCGGCGGCGGTGGGGAGGTATCGGAGGGCGGCGGAGCCCCCTCTGATTCAAGAGTCCGCGCGCGGCCCCTCAGCATGGCCCGGCTCATCACCGGCTCGGAGGGCACGTTCGTCACGATCCTCGAGGCGAAGGTGCGCCTGGTCGATCGTCCGAAGCGGACGGCCCTCGACGTCATCCACTATCGCGACATCCAGGAGGCGCTCGAGTCCTCCCAGTCGATCCTCGAGACCGGGCCCTACGCCGTCGAGCTGACCGACAAGCTGATCCTCGACCTCGCCCGGGGCAACATCGAGCAGTCGAAGCGGATGGGCTTCGTCCAGGGCGATCCCGCGGCCATCCTCATCGTGGAGTACGCCGGTGATGACGAGGCCGAGGTGAGGGCCAAGGTGGAGGCCCTGGAAGCGCGCCGCCAGCGCGAACGCTTCGGCTACGCGGCCCATCTCGCCTTCGACACCGCCGAGCAGCAGTCGATCTGGAAGCTCCGCAAGGCCGGGCTCGGACTGCTCTTCGGCATCCACGGCGATGCCAAGCCGCTGGCCTTCGTGGAGGACACGGCGGTCGATCCGCGGCACCTGCCCAAGTTCGTGGCCCGGTTCCGTGAGATCTTCGCCCGCCACGACGTGGACGGCGCGTATTACGGGCACTGCTCGGTGGGCTGCCTGCACATCCGTCCGGCCATCAACATCAAGACGGCGCGCGGCATCGAGCAGGTCAAGGCGATCGCCGACGAGATCACCGACCTGGTCGTGGAGTTCAACGGGACGATCTCGAGCGAGCACGGCGACGGCCGCGCGCGCAGCCCGTTCCTCGAGCGCATGTACGGCCCGACGCTGATGCAGGCCTTCCGCGAGCTCAAGCGCGCGTTCGATCCCGACAACCGGATGAACCCGGGCAACATCGTGCAGAGCCCTCCGATCACCGAGCACCTGCGCTACGGCGCCACCTACAAGACGTGGGAGCCCCAGACGCTCCTCGACTTTTCGAAGCAGGGAGGGTTCGCCGCCGCCGTCGAGATGTGCAACGGGGTCGGCGAATGTCGCAAGAAGCTCGAGGGCACGATGTGCCCGTCGTACATGGCGACGAAGGACGAGGAGCACTCCACGCGCGGCCGCGCCAACGCGCTGCGCGCAGTGCTCTCGGGGAAGCTGGCCCCGAGCGAGTTCACCGGTCAGCGACTGCACGAGGTCATGGATCTCTGCCTGGAGTGCAAGGGCTGCAAGGCGGAGTGCCCGGCCAACGTCGACATGGCCAAGCTGAAATACGAGTTCCTCCATCACTACTACAAGGCCAACGGCCTTCCCCTCCGGAACCGTCTCTTCGGCCGCATCGCTCAGGTCAACGCGATCGGGGCGCGCATGCCGGCGCTCGTCAACTGGCTGTCGAGCCTGCCCGTCAATCGCTGGGCTCTGGAGAAGCTGGCCGGCATCGACCGGCGGCGCCCGTTGCCCGCGCTGGCGTCAGAGACGTTCACGGATTGGTTCGCGCATCACTCCGCCCCGGCGCCGGCGCCGCGCGGTGAGGTCGTGCTCTTCCACGACACGTTCCTGACCTACAACGTCCCCGAGATCGGGCGCGCCGCCGTCCAGTTGCTCGAGTCCGCGGGTTACCGTGTGGTGCTGGTCGACCGCAAGTGCTGCGGCCGGCCGGCGATCTCGAAGGGCATGCTCGAAGAGGCGCGTGAGCTGGCCAGATGGAACGTCGCGCAGCTTCATCCCTACGCCGCGCGGGGCGTCGGCATCGTCGGGCTGGAGCCCTCGTGCCTGCTCACCGCGCGCGACGAGTGGGTGGATTTGCTCCGCACCGACGAAGCGCGCGTCGTCGCCCGGCAGAGCCTGCTGCTCGAGGAGTTCCTGATGCGCGAGCGAGCCCACGGCCTCACGCTCTCCTTCAAGAGTCAGGGCGGCCAGGCGCTGCTCCACGGCCACTGCCACCAGAAGGCGATGGTCGGAACGGCGCCGACGGTGGCCGCGCTGAAGTGGGCGGGGTTCGCGGTGACCGAGGTGGACTCGGGCTGCTGCGGAATGGCGGGATCGTTCGGTTTCGAGCGCGAGCACTACGAGATCTCCACCTGGCTCGGCAACCGTCGACTCGCGCCCGCGGTGAAGGCGGCGCCCGCCGACACCGAGATCGTCGCGCCGGGCATGTCGTGCCGCCAGCAGATCGACCACCTGGCCGGCCGCCGCGCCCGGCATCCGGCCGAGGTCCTGTGGTCGGCGCTCGCTCGCTGATCAGAGCGAGAGCGACATCAGCTCGTCGGTGACGATGACCTCGCCCCGGTAGATCCGCCGGATGTCACCGATGCCCTTCTCCATCGGGCCGTGGCGCGCGAGGTGCGGGCCCACGTGGACCAGGGCGAGCCTCCGGACGCCGGCCTCCTCGGCCATGCGCGCCGCGCCCGTCGTTCCGCACTGGCCGCCGGCCTCGCCCATCGCATCCATCCGCTCCTGATCGTCCCAGCACATGCAGACCATCATGTCGGCGCCACGGGCGAGATTCACGACGCTCGCGCACGGCTGCGTGTCTCCCGTGAAGACGATGCTGCCGTCCGGGCCGTCCAGACGGTAGGCGAGCGAATCGAGGAACGGCTGAACGTGCTCGGCCGGCGCCGCCGTCACGCGCCACTCGCGGCCCTGGTGGACGAGCCCGGGGCCGATGTCCTGGGCCAGCACCACCGGCGGCCTGCGGGGCAGCGTGCCGCCACGGTTCACGTGAACGCGCTGGCTCAGCGGTGCGTTGACTCGCGCTTTCCAGTCGTGAACGAAGGCGCCGTTCTCGCCGAGCAGGCGCTCGGTGATCGTCTCGGTCAGCGTCGGGCCATAGACGCGGAGCTGATTCTCCTTGCCGATGCTCTGGTCCCAGCGGCAGAGCAGGAAGCAGGGGTAGTCGACGTCGTGGTCGAAGTGATGATGCGTGAAGAACAGGTAGTCCACGCGCGTGGGCAGGATGCCGACCTTCACGAGCTTGGCCGTCGCCGCCGGGCCGCAGTCGAACATCAGATACTCGCCGCCCACGTCGACGGCGAAGGCCGACCCCCAGCGATCCGGCGTAGGCGTCGGAGTGCCGGCGCCGAGGACGAACACCTGCGTCATGATCGAATCCTTCGGGATGATGGGCGACGTCGAAGAACGGTGTCAAGGTAGGATGGCGCATGCCCGCCGCTCTCTTCAGCGCGGCCGCCGTGCTCCTCGCCGCTCTCGTCAAGGGCGCCATCAGCTTCGGCTTCCCTCCTCTGGCCACGCCGCTGCTCGCGCTCGTGATGGACGTCAAGAGCGCGGTCGCGGTCCTGATCATCCCGAACATCGTCATGGACGCCCTGCAACTGTTCCGGCTCGGCAACTTCGCCGCCGTGGCCCGGCGGATGACGGTGTTGACGCTCTTCGGCGCGGTGGGCACCGTGCTCGGCACCTGGCTGCTCGTGCTCATGTCACCCCGCGCGGCGACGTTCGTGCTCGGCGCGTTCGCCCTGCTGTTCGTCATCCTGGGCCTCGTCCGCCGACAGCCCGTGGTTCCCGAGGGGTGGGCGCAGTGGCTGGCCGTGCCGGTGGGATTGATCGCCGGCGTCGTCGGCGGCGTGACCAACACCCCCGGCCTGCCGCTGGTGATGTACTTCTACGCGCTGCGGTTGTCGAAGCACGATTTCATCCGGTCGGTGGCCTTCACGTTCGTGATCTACAAGGTGATCCAGGTCGGCACGGTGGTGTGGTTCGGGTTGCTCACGTGGTATCTGCTGGGCGTGTCGCTGGCGCTCACCGTGGTGGCCGTCGGCGGCTTCCGGCTCGGGCTGATCCTCCAGGACCGCCTCGAGCCCGCGACGTTCAATCGCGCCGTGTTGGTGTTCCTGGGCGGGCTCGGAATCTGGCTCGTCGTTCGCGCCGTGCGCTGACCGGCGCCGACCGTCGCGACGCCGTCAGGCTCCGGCCAGCAGCCCGAAGATCCTCCGCACCAGCTCCTCGTGGTCCTCGATGTTGTTCTTGAAGATGCGGAGCTCGCGGAGCGCGTCCAGATTGACGGTGCGGAAGGGCTCACCCGGCGTCAGGCGTGAGAAGGGCAGCGCCTGGAAGCACGAACGACCGGCCTCGGGGCGATCGGTGACGAGGATGAAGTAGAGCGAGGGCCACTGCCGGCGGGCAAGGAGGAAGACCGACTTCTCGCCGCGCTGATTCTCCACCGAGATGAACTGCTCGACCGACGGCCGGTACTTCACCTCGACGAGCATCTCCTGGCTGCTCTCTCCGTACTGGCCGGGGACGGTCGCGCTGAAGTCGGGGGAGAAGTCCTCGCGGCCGAAGCGCAGCGGCGTCCGTCCGGCGGGGTAGGGTTCGACCTGATAGCGGGCCCGACGAAAGATCGACTCGACCAGAGCCTCGGCAATCCTGCTCTTGGCCTCCAGGAGATCCATCACACCTCCGGGCTGCCGGTCAGGTCCGTTCGAGAATGATAACGGCGCGGCCGCGATGGATGGACCGAAAATCGGTGCGGTGGTAGCATGCGCGCCGCAAGCGATCGAGGCTTTCCACCCCACCAGGAGGCTTTTCATGACCGACGACACGACCTCACTGACGCGGCGCCAGGTGCTCAAGGCCGGCGGCGTGACCTTCGCGGGCTACGCCATGGCTCCCGACCGCGCGCTGGCCGACGCGATCACGACCGACACCCAGGGCCTGGTGGCCGGCGAGGCCGAGGTTCCGATCGGTGGCTACAAGCTGCCGGTGTACGAGGCGCGCCCGGCGACGGGCGGCAACGCCCCGATCCTCCTTGTGATCTCGGAGATCTGGGGCGTCCATGAATACGTTCGCGACTCGACCCGGCGATTCGCCAAGGAGGGCTACTACGCTATCGCGCCCGAGCTGTTCAAGCGCGAGGGCGGCGTCGGCCACATGACGAACATCCAGGAAATTTTGAAGATCGTCCTGGCCGTGCCGCGTGAGCAGGTGCTGGGCGACTCCCAGGCGGCGATCGACTTCGCCAAGACGCGCCCGGGTGTCCGCGCCGACCGTGTCGGCGTGACCGGCTGGTGCTGGGGTGGCTCCACCACGATCCAGATCGCCGGAACGCTTCCCGACATCAAGGCGGCGGCCGCGTGGTATGGGCCACCGGCACGGCCCTATCCGGGCAAGAACGGCCCGGTCACCGGCTTCGACGTCGCCAAGGACATCAAGGTGCCCTTCCTCGGGCTCTACGGCGAGAAGGACCAGAATCCCAAGCCCGAGGACGTCCAGCGCTTCGGCGCGATGCTGAAGGAGCACAACAAGAACGTCGATATCGTGATGTTTCCGGCGGGCCACGGCTTCCACGCCGACTACCGCCAGTCGTACGATGCCTGGTCGGCGACTCAGGCCTGGAAGCTGTGCACCGACTTCTTCAACAAGAACCTGAGAGCGTAGCGGGGATCGAGGAGCGCCACGGGTCTCCCGGGGCGCTCCGAATGATGGGGGGGGTCTGGGGGCCATTCGGGGCCCCCAGTTAGATCAGACCTCGATGCTCTTCCGGCGGATCTCCTGGAGGAGCGAGTCGGGCACCTTGAGGAAGGACGTGACGACCGCCGGGTCAAAGTGCGATCCGGAGCAGCGGACGATCTCGGCCTTGGCCGCCTCGAACGAGATGGCCTTCGAGTACGGCCGGTCGAAGGTCATCGCGTCGAAGGCGTCGACCGCGGCGAAGATGCGCGCGCCGAGCGGGATCTCCTCCGCCCGGAGGCCGCTCGGATAGCCGTTCCCGTCCCACCGCTCGTGGTGGCAGTAGACAATCGGCACCGCGCCCTTCAGGAACGGGATGTTCTCGATCAGCCGCTTGCCGATCTCGGGGTGCTTCCGCATGATCGTCCACTCGTCCTTGGTGAGTGGCCCGGGCTTGAGCAGGATGGCGTCGGGAATCCCGATCTTGCCGATGTCGTGGAGCAGCACGCCGTGGGCGAGGTCGGGCAGCTCGTCCTCGGGCACGCCGTGGGCGCGGGCTGTGGCCATCGCATAGCCGTGGACGCGGCGCGAGTGCGACTCGGTGCCGACGTCGCGCGAGTCGAGCGCCGCGCCGAGTGACTCGAGCGTCGCGCGGTAGGTGTCCTTGAGCTGACGGTAGGCGAGCTGCACGTCGCGCGTCGCCTCTTCCACGCGCCGCTCCAGCAGCTCCTGGTACTGCCGGCGCTCGATCAGGAGCTGCCGCCGCTCGAGCGCCCGGTCGGACGCGATCAGCAGCTCCTCCACGTTCACCGGCTTCATGATGAAGTCGAAGGCGCCCAGCTTGAGGCTTTCGATCGCCGTCCGGACCTCGGGCGCGCCGGTGAGGACGATCACGGCCGCGTCCTGGTCGAGGCTCCGCACCGCCGCCACCAGCTGGACCCCGTCCATCACGGGCATCTTGAGGTCGGTGACGGTCAGCGGGGGGTGGGCGGCCTTGAAGATCGCCAGGCCTTCCTTGCCGTCGCCCGCTTGCAGACACTCGTAGCCGGCGGTGAGGTAGATCTGGACGAGGACTTCGCGAACCTGATGGTCGTCGTCGACGATCAGGATCTGACGATGGTCGGTGGTCAGGGCACCTTCTCCGGAGAGTCGGTGGTGGCCACCTGGTTCTTGCCCGCCCGCTTGGCCGCGTAGAGCGCATCGTCGGCGGCCCGCACGAGGTCCTCCGACGTCTGCGCTTCTTCGTCTGGCAAGCTGGCGATACCGAAGCTGGCCGTGATGCGCTTCCCGTGGGAGAAGGGATAGGTGGAGACGACCTGACGGATGCGGTCGGCGTAGAGCCGGGCCCCGGCCTTGGACGTTTCCACCAGCAGGACCACGAACTCGTCACCGCCGTAGCGCGATACCACGTTGATGCCGCGCGAGTGCTTCATGAGGATCTGGGAGATGTCGCGGAGCGTCTCGTCGCCGACGGCGTGTCCCAACTCGTCGTTGACCGCCTTGAAGCCGTCGAGGTCCATGAGCACGACCGAGACGGGATGGTTGAACCGGCGATGCCGCTGCATCTCTTCTTCCAGGCGGATCGAAAAGAAGCGGCGATTGTAGAGCCCGGTCACCTCGTCCTTGAACGAGGTCTCCTTCAGACGCGCGTTGGTCGACTCGAGCTCCTTGTACGCCTGGTCGAGGCGGCTGGCGAAGCTGTTGATCTCGGCCGCCTGCTGCTCGATGGTCTCGAGCATCTTGGCGAACGACTGCATGAGCGTGCCGACCTCGTCCTTGCGGTGCTCGAGCTTGGCCATGCGGCCGTCGTCGCCGAACATCTCGGCCAGGCGCGCGATCGTGCGGCCGAGATCCCAGATGATGTAGCCGCCCGACACCATGGCCAGCATGGTGAAGAGCATGAGGAGCTGGAGCGCGTAGAATCGCGTGGTGTCGGTGGGGTCGAGCCCCGGCAGCACGTACCCGTGAGTCACGTAGGCGAGGATCAGGAGGGGAACGACCGCCGACAGCGCCAAGGCCAGGAGGACCTTTCGTCTGAGCCGCTGGCCTGCAAAGGCGACGTCGGACGACGCCGGCATATCAAGTCATTATTCTGTTGCCGCTCTGTAGTGTCAATGTCAGAATTTCCCGCAGATGGCCGTCGTCGCTCCGAACAAGAAAATCGATTGTCTCGGGCTGTTTTGCCCTATGCCGATTCTGAAAGTCCGCGAGGCTATGATCCCCCTGACCCCGGGCCAGGTCCTCGAGATGCTCTCTGACGATCCCGCGTCCGAGGCCGACATGAAGAGCTGGACCACCCGTACGGGGCACGAGCTCCTGGCGATCGAGAGGGATGGCGCGGTCTTCCGCTTCCTCGTCCGAAAGACCAAGTAGCGGCTCCGCCGCCGCGACGCGGGTCTATCTCGACTACGCGGCGTTTTCCCCTGTCGACCCGCGGGTCGTCGCGGTCATGCGGCCGTTCTTCGAGGGCGGGGTGGGCAACCCGTCGGCGCCCCACTCGCTGGGGCTCGAAGCGCGCGCCTCGCTCGACGGCGCCCGGGCCAAGCTCGCCCGTCTGGTTGGCGCCACGCCGACCGGCGTGGTCTTCACCTCCGGCGCCACCGAGGCCAACAACCTGGCCGTCAAGGGCCTGGTGTCCCGTGGGCCCGGGCGCCACGTGGTCACGTCGGCCGTCGAGCACATCTCGGTGATCAACGCCTGTCGCGACCTCGAGAAGCACGGGGTGGGGGTCAGCTACGTGGGGGTCTCCGCCGACGGCCGAGTGGATCCAGGCGCGGTCGCCGACGCGCTGCGGTCCGACACCGCGCTGGTCTCGATCATGGCCGCCAATGGCGAGATCGGGACCGTGCAGCCGCTCCGGGACATCGGGCGCATCACGCGCTCGCGAGGCGTCCCGTTCCATGTGGACGCGGTGAACGCCGCCGGGCGCGTGCCGATCGCGGTCGACGAGTGGGGCATCGACCTGCTCACTCTTTCGTCGAACGACCTCTATGGCCCGCCAGGAGCTGGAGCGCTCTGGGTGCGTCCAGAACTCAAGCTGTCCCCGATCGTCCTCGGGGGTGGACAGGAGCGCGGCTATCGATCGGGGACCGAGAACCTGCCTGCCATCGTCGGCATGGGCGTTGCCGCCGACCTGGCGCGGGCCGAGCTCCAGGCCGAGGCGACGCGGCTCGCCGCGCTGCGTGATCGCCTCCTCACCGGGCTGGTCGAGCGGGTGCGGGGATCGCGCGTGACCGGAGCCCTCGCCGGGGATCGCCTGCCTCACCACACGAGCCTGGTGGTCCCTGGAGTGAAGGCCGATAGCGTGCTGCTCGAGCTCGATCTGCGCGGCGTCGCCGCGTCGTCGGGTTCGGCGTGCGCCGCGCTCACCGGCGAGCCCTCCCACGTGCTGCGCGCCATCGGCTGTGATCGTGAGGCCGCCGAGGGCTCGCTCTGCTTCACGCTGGGCCGCTGGACGACGGCCGCCGAGATCGATTACGTGATCGACGTCGTGCCGGGCGTCGTCGAGCGCCTCCGACGTCTCGCCCCGTAGGGCGCCCGGCCGTCGAGCCGCGGGTCTAGCGGTGCACCTCTTCCTGTTCGACATCGACGGCACCCTCGTGACCGCCCGTGGCGCTGGCCGAGCCGCGGTCGAGCAGGCGCTCACCGAGGTCTATGGGACGACGGGGCCGATCGACTCGTTCGACTTCCGCGGGCGCACGGATCCCCACATCGTGTTCAGTCTCATGCGCGCGGCCGGCCTGCCCGACGACGCGATCCGCGCGGGACTCGACGCGTGCTTCGCCGCCTACGTGCGCGAGCTCGCCGCCATCATCGGCGATGGCCGCCGCGTTCAGGTCATGCCCGGAATGCCCGAGGTGCTGCGACAGCTCAGCGGACGCGAGGACGCGCTGGTCGGCCTGCTCACCGGCAACATCGAGGCGGGCGCCCGCGTGAAGCTGCACCCGACGGGGTTGTGGCCGCTGTTCCGCGTCGGCGCGTTCGGCTCCGACGACGTGGACCGGCGCCGTTTGCCCGCGATCGCCTGCGCGCGAGCCGAGACGCTGACGGGGCGCTCCTTTCCCTACGATCGGGTGACGATCATCGGCGACACGCCGCTCGATGTGGACTGCGCGCGGGCCTGCGGAGCTCGCGCCGTGGCGGTGGCGACGGGCTTTCATTCCGGTGACGAGCTGGCGGCCTGCGAGCCCGATCTGCTCTTCGGCGATTTCGCCGACGTCGGTCGAGTGCTCGAGGCGCTCGGGCCACACCCATGACGCTGGCAGCGCTCTGGCTCCACGTGCTGGGCGTGATCGTGTGGATGGGCGGCGTCATGTATCAGGCGCACGTGCTCCTGCCGATGGCGCGTCGCGGCCACGTGGCGGCGTTCGCGGCGGCCGCGCGCCGCGGGCGACCGGTCGCGTGGACGGCGCTGGCGCTCGTCGTGCTGACGGGCTTCTACAACGTCACCCGGCTGGGGCCACTCGATCGGGTCATGCAGTCGGGCGCCGCCATGCTGCTGGCCGGCAAGTTTGGCCTCGTGCTCGTGCTGGCCGCGCTGGCCGGACGCCGGGACTTCGGCGAGGTGACCCGACTCGATCGCCTGGTCGCGTCGGGTGAGGATCCCGCGCCGGCGCTCGGTGCGATCGCGTGGCTCGATCGCATCGCGTTGCTGCTGGGCCTGGTCATCGTGTATCTGGGGCTGGCGATCTCTCGGAGCTGATCTCGCCGGACGTCGTCAGGCGCGGCTCACGTCTTCCGGTTGGCCAGCTGCTGGATGGTTTCACACAGCTTCTCCACGTCGAACGGCTTGGGTACGAACGCGTCGAAGCCCGCCCTGATCGCACGTTCCTCGTGTCCCTCACCGTACGCGCTGACGGCGATGGCGGAAGGCTGCGTGCGGCCGCCGTGACGCGCCTGCGCGTTCAGCTGATCGATGAACCAGTATCCATTCTCGATCGGCATGGTGAGATCGACGAGAAGGACATCCGGCGCGACCTGTCCGAGCGCGGCCAGGCCATCCCGCGCGAATGCCGCGACCATGACGAAGTCGCCGTGAGCCTCCAGAACCATCTTCATGATCGTGCGCGCGTCGTCGTCGTCGTCGATGACGACGACATGGATGCCCGACAGCTCCTGACGTCTCTTCATCGACGACATGGGACAACCGTACTTCTACGGGCGGCCTATAAGGCTGTTAAGACTGAAAGGATTTACCTATGCGATCGCGGGGATCCCCAGGCCGCGCGCCATCTCGTTGCACTGAGCGGCGAGTGCCGGCGCCAGCGGAATGCCGTCCCGGCGTCGCGTCTGCTCGGTCTCCGCCTCGGGCTCCCCGGCGATCCAGATGCGCGTTTGACCGTCGGCCGTGGGTGAGCCCTTGAGCGCATCGAACATGTCGTCCATGTCGTGCTTGAACTCCGCCAGTGGGCGGAAGCGGACCGGGTCGATCGCCGCGAAGCAGTGGCCCACGTCCTGAACGCGGCGCTCCTGGCGGTCGCTGCGATAGAAGAGGTCGCCGTAGACGGCCCCGCTCATCACGCCCGAGAGGATGTCCACCATCATGCCGAGGCCGTAGCCCTTGTGGCTGCCGAGATCGCGCGTTCCGCCGAGCGGCGTGACGAGGCGGTGTTTCAGCGCGACGAAGGGATCGGTGGTGGGCGTGCCGCTGTCGTCGAGCGCCCAGCCCGACGGGATCGGCTTGTTCCACCGCGAGGCGACCGAGAGCTTGCCGATGGCCACCGTCGTCGTCGCCATGTCGAGCACGAACGGCGCGTGGCGTCCGGCCGGCGCGGCGAACGAGATCGGATTGGTCGAGAGCATGGCCTTGCGGCCGAACGTTGGCACCATCGCCACGTAGGGCGAGTTCGTCATGCTGAGCCCGATCATGTCGTGCTCGAGCGCCATCATCGAGTAGTTGGCGGCGGCGCCGTAGTGTCCCGAGTTGCGGACGGCGACCATGCCCAGGCCATACGTGCGCGCCTTCTCGATGCACGCCTGCATCGCCCGGGTGGAGACGTAGTGGCCGAGGCCCTTCTGCCCGTCGAAGAGACCGGTGGCCACCTCGTCACGGACGACCGACGGCTCGGCGTCCATACGGATGTAGCCGGCCTGCCACAGCTCGTGGTAGCGCGGGAGCATGCCGATCCCGTGCGAGTCGACACCGCGCAGATCGGTGCGCACCATGAGCCCGGCCGTCACTTCGGCGATCGGGCGCGACATCTTCATGGCGACGAGCGCGGAGACGATGAACTCCTGGAGCCGGGTGTGGCTGACGAGGATCGCTGACTCGGCCATGGATCGCTCCCCGGTCGTCGGCGGCTAGAGCCCGGTGATCTTGATGCCGCTGTTCTTGATCTTGTAGCGGCGGTTGATGGTGGCCAGCACCGCGGTGATGCCCTCGACCGGCCCGGCGTTGGACAGCGGGCCGGCGTCGATCGTGCGGAGCCCGATCGACCGGCCGAGCTCGGCCACGGTTTCCTTGGCGTCGGCGTCCCGGCCGCAGACGAGCAGATCGCAGTTGATCGACTCGTCGAGCTCGGCCAACTCGTGAGCGGCGATGTGGTGGAACGCCGCCACCACCGTGGCCCCGGGCAAGAGCGCCTGCACCTCCTCGGCGGCCGAGCCGGCGGGCGGAGGCGTGAAGAGCCGGGGCCCGCCGAAGGTGAGTGGCACCACGGTGCTCACCACGATCTTGCCGCGACAGGCGCTCGCCACCTCGGGCAGGGTCGTCTGCAAGCCCGCGGCCGGTAGCGCGACCACGACGACGTCACCGAGCTCGGCGGCCTCGGCGTTGGTGTGGCCCACGATCGGGAGCTTCTTGGTGATCTCCCGCAGCTCGGCGGCCTTGCCGCGCGCGCGCTCGGCGTCGCGGGAGCCGATGATGATGGAGTGCCCGGCCAGCGCCCAGCGGATCGCAAGGCCCGCGCCCTCCTTGCCGGTGCCGCCGAGGATGGCGATGTTCACGAGGCGTGCTCTGGGCGGATCGACCCTCGGGCCGTTCGGCAGACCGATCGACGGCGGGAGATCCATCGCCATCTAGCGGAACAGATCACGCGCGGGATCGCGCAGCAGGGGTTTCGAGCCTTGCTCGCCGGGCGGCAGGTCGAGGCCGCGCACGAGGGCGACCGGAATGCGAGCGAGCTTGCCCATGACCAGCTCGGCGGCGCCCGCCACCTCGTCGGCCAGCGCGAGGATGGTTGCCTGGAGCTCGCGGCCGGCGGGGTCGCGCTGGCCGAGGTAGCTCTGGAGCGGCGCGATGCCGCTCACACCGATCGCGATGTTCGTCAGGCCCTCGCGCCACGGCCGGCCGAACGTGTCGGCGACGATGACGGCCACGTCTCCGCCCGCGCGCTCGCGCAGGCGCTCGCGCAGCGTCCGCGCGGAGCGGTCCGGATCCTCGGGCAGCAGCGCGACCGCATCGCGGTCGACGTTCGACTGATCGACGCCCGCGTTGGCGCAGACCCAGCCGTGGTGCGTCTCGGCGATGAGGATGCCGCGGTCCATCCGCACGATGCGACGCGACTCCCGCAAGATGACCTCGACCAGGCGCGGATCGCGGTCGAGATGCCCCGCCATCGAGAGCGCCGCTGGCGTCGGCGTCACGTCGGTGAGTCGGACGAGCCGGCCTTCGGACTTCGAGACGATCTTCTGGCTGATCACGACCACGTCGCCGGCGACGAGCGGTGTGCGCTGCCGCGCGGCGGCATCGACGATGAGTGCTGCGACGTCGTCGCCGGGCCGGACTTCGCGGATGCCCTCGACGCCGATCACCTCGTAGCGGGGCGGTTTCATCGGACGGTGACCGCCGTGGCCGGCCGCGCGGCGACGTCCCAGCGCGCGAGCAACCGCGCACTGTCGGTGGCAGCTCCCTCGGCGAGCAGGAGGGGCAGGTCCTCGGGGCTGTCGATGTCGACGCCGAGGCCGGGAAGCGCCAGCACCGCCGGCGTCAGACCGCGCTCGCGCGCCGCGGCCAGATGATTGTCGAAGGACGGCTCGCCGAAGGTGAGGGGCATCAGCGTTGGTGGCGAGAGCGCGACCCCGTTGGTGCCGAGACGCGAACGCGAGGGCGTGAAGGCCGCCGAGGCCGAACGCGCGGCGGCCGCGAGGGTACGGATCTCGTCGGCGGTGACGAGCGGCACGTCGCCGGGGATCGTGACGAAGACGTGCGCGCCGGCCTCGGCCGCGCGCTGCTGGGCCAGGGCCACCGCGGCGGTGTGGCCACGGTTCTCCCGCTCGGCGAGCACCGTGGCGCCGAGCGCGCGGGCGATGGCCGAGACCTCGTCATCGCGTGTGATCACCCAGACGGCATCGAGCTCGGCGGCCACCGCGGTGCGCAGCACGTCGTGCAGCATCGCCCGGGCGAGCGCTCTCCGCTGCTCGGGTCCGAGCGCCCGGGTCAGCCGCTGTTTGGCGTTGACGAGATCCTTCACGGGCACCGCGCACACGATCATGCGCAGGCTCCCTCGAGCACGACGCGCGCGAGTGCGACCTCGCGCGCGTGATCGGTCATCAGGATGTCGGCGACCACGGAGGCGATACCGAGATCGCGCAGGGCCGACGCGAGCTCGGCGTCGCGCACGTCCACCACCAGCGAATCGAGCCAGCCGCGATACGCCTGGGCGACGCCGAGCGATGAGACAGGCAGCCCGCGCGCACGCATCAGCGCGCCTGCCGGGCCGCTCACGGGCGCGTCGCCGACGATGGGGCTCACGCCGATGACGGGTGCCCGCGTCGCGTGCAGCGCCGCCACCAGACCGGGAACGGCCAGGATGGCGCCGATCGACGTCACGGGATTCGACGGACAGACGACCACGACGTCGGCCTCCGCGATCGCATCGACGACACCAGGCGCTGGCGTCGCGTCGCCGGCGCCGGCATACGCGACGTCGACCACGGCCAGGCTCGCCTTCTCGCGGACGAAGTACTCCTGGAAATCGAGCCAGCCACTGCCCACGCCGGGCAGATCGGACGTCAGGATTCTCGTGCGAACCGGGTCATCGCTCATCGGGAGGACGAGTGACGCGACGCCTTGGCGGCGAGCCAGCTCCGCGGTTACCGCCGACAGCGGTTGGCCGGCGTTCAGGCGCTCGGTGCGAACGAGATGCGTGGCGAGATCGCGGTCGCCGAGATTGAACCACGTCTCCGCGCCGAGGGCGCCGACGGCGTCGAGACAGTTGAAGGTCTCGTCCCGGAGTCCCCAGCCCCGCGCGACGTCGAGGCGGCCGGCCAGCGCGTACGTGACGCTGTCGAGATCCGGCGAGACGTGCAGTCCCCAGATCCTCGCGTCGTCGCCGGTGTTGACGACGATGGTCAGATCCGAGGGCGGCACGAGGTCGGCGAGCCCGCGGATGAGCTTGGCGGCGCCGGTACCCCCGGCGAGGGCCGTCACGCGCATGGCGACGTTACGAGCGCGCTGGCTCGCGCAGCGTCCAGAGCGCGGTGCCGCCACGCCAGGCGTAGAGGCCGGCGCCCGGCCGACCGGCGAGTCGACGCGGCAGCGTGCTCTCGGGAACCGGGATGAAGCCGAAACGGACCCACACGCGATCGAGACCCAGCGGACGGGTGAAGACGGTCTCGGCGCCGAGTGCGGCGGTGTGGTCGAGGGCCGCCGCGACGAGTTGCGCGGCGACTTCGAGCGGCTCGTCCTCGGTCACGATGACGGGCCCGTGGAACATCATCGAGCGTTCGTCGGACTCGGCCGCCAGCGCTCCGACGAGGCGATCGGTGCCGGTGAACGCTCCCCATGTGAACGCGATCATGTCGGGCGTGGGCCACGGCACCGCCGCGAAGTCGAAGAGCGCGCGCGCGGCGGTGGCCTCCGGCAACGGCCGATAACCCAGGCCCTGCCACACGCGCGGCAGCGTCGCCGAAGCCAGCGAGGGGGTGGGAGTGAGTCCCACCCCCGCAGGAGGGGAGCCCGACGGCGGGGCAGTGGCCCGCCTACTTCTTGCCAAGCACGGTGTCCTTCAGACTCTTGGCGAGACGGAACTTGCACACGCGCTTGGCGGGAATCTTGATCGGCTCGCCGGTTTGCGGATTGCGGCCGATGCGCGCCTTGCGGTTGGCCAGCACGAGCTTGCCGAACCCGGGCAGCACCCACCCGTTCTTCGCTTCCTTGCAGGCGAGACCCAACGTCTCGTCGAAGAGCTCCGCGATCTGCTTCTTCGGGAGATTGGTCTTCTGCGAAAGATAGGAGAGGGTCGCAGACTTCGTCATCATCTTCGCCACGGGCATCCTCCTGTTCGGGATTGAGAGTAAACGCGACGTGAATTAATACCACAGGCCTCCGCACACGGCTACCCGCGCGTGAAACGAAACTCGCCCGATGCGATGAGACGGCGATACGAACCGAACCGCGCTTCGGCGTCATCGATGGCGTCGAGTGGCGACGCCTCGTCATCGTCCGAGTCGTACCGGTGGAGGAGACCGTACAGCGTGTCGCGCTGGGCCGGAACGCGGCCGGCGTCGCGCGCGAGACGCTTGAGCTCAGCCGGCGGCACGAGCTGACCGAAGCCGGCGCCGGCCGACGTCGAGATCGATTCGTTGATCAGCGTGCCGCCGAGATCGTTGGCGCCCGCGGTCAGGAGCAGCTGGGCGAGCTTCGGTCCTTCCTTCACCCACGACGCCTGGATGTTGGGGATCGAGCCACCCAGCATCACGCGAGCGAGCGCGTGCATCTTGACGACCTCGAGACCGGTGGCCCCGGGACGCACGCCCGGCACCAGACGCTTGGCGTACATCGGCGCTTCGGAGTGGATGAGCGAGAGGGGAACGAACTCGGTGAAGCCGCCGGTGTCCTTCTGGATGGCGCGGAGCAGCGCCATGTGCCGGACCCAGTGGACGGGCGTCTCCACGTGACCGTACATGATCGTCGACGTCGTACGGATCCCCAGCGCGTGCGCGGTGGTGATGACCTCGATCCACTGCTCGACCGTGATGCGGCCCCGGGCGATGACGTCGCGGATCTCTTGATCGAGGATCTCCGCCGACGTGCCGGGCAGGGTCCCCAGCCCGGCCGCCTTGAGCTCGGTCAGATACTCCTTGATCGGCAGACCTGACCGCACCGAGCCGTAGAGGATTTCTTCCGGCGAGAAGGCGTGCAGGTGCAGGTCGGGCAGGGCGCGCTTGATCGCGCGACAGAGGTCGATGTAGTAGCGGCCGTCCAGCTTCGGGGGCAATCCGGCCTGGATGCAGACCTCGGTGGCGCCAAGCGACCACGCTTCCTCGGCGCGCCGGACCACCTCGTCCACGGGCAGGAAGTAGCCCTGCTCCTCGCGGTGGTCGCGGCTGAACGCGCAGAACGTGCAGTGCTTGATGCAGACGTTCGTGAAGTTGACGTTGCGGTTCACCACGAACGTGACGACGTCGCCCGCCTGTCGCCGCCGCAGCTCGTCGGCGACCAGCGTCAATGCGTGGACGTCGCGGCCGTTGGCCTCGGCGAGCAGCATCGCGTCGGCGACGGAGACGTCCTCACCGTCGAGCGCACGCGAGAGCACCCGGCGGACGTCGGCCGAGGCCCAGTCGAGCGTGATGCCAGGAACGCTGCCGTTACCAGGCGCGCCAGTGCTCATGAGCTTCCTTTACCAGACCGTCGGCGTCGATCAGCGCGCCGACGCGGGGACGCAGGCGCTCGGCCAGGAACTCCGGGCGCGTTGCATATTCGGGGTAGATGGCGAGACGCTCGCGGAACGTGTAGCCGAGGCTCTCGGTCGCGCGCCGCAACTCGGGGATCAGCGGCCACGGCGCTTCCGGATTGATGTGGTCGATCGTCAGCGGCGAGATCCCGCCCCAGTCGTTGAGACCGGCGGCGAGCAATCGCGGATAGACACCCGGCGTGAGGTTCGGCGGCGCCTGGATGTTGACGTCGGGGCCGAGCACGAGCCGCGCCACGGCCAGCGTGCGCAGCACGTCGTCGAGCGTCGGCTCGGGCTGCCCGCGCATGGGAATACGCGGCTTGGCCCGGAAGTTCTGGACGATGACTTCTTGCACGTGGCCGTAGCGCTCGTGGAGGTCGCGAATCGCGCACAGCGCGTCCACGCGCTCGCGCGGCACCTCCCCGATGCCGATGAGGATCCCGGTGGTGAAGGGGATCTGGAGCTTGCCGGCCAGCTCGATCGTGCGCAACCGACGGGCCGGCACCTTGTCGGGCGCGTTGTCGTGGGCGAGGCCCGGGCCGAGCAGCCGGGGCGACACGCTCTCGAGCATGAGGCCCATGCTCACGCTGACCTCACGCAGCGCGGCCAGATCGCGCTCGCTCATCACGCCGGGGTTGACGTGCGGGAGGAGCGACGACTCGCGCAGCGTGAGCTCGCAGATCGCACGCAGGTACTGGAGCGTCGTGCGGTGGCCGTGCCGCCGCAAGAAATCGCGATGCACGGCGAAGCGCGCCTCCGGCTTGTCCCCCAGGGAGAAGAGCGCTTCCTTGGCTCCCAACCTCTGGCCGGCCTGAACGAGCGCCACCACCTCGTCGGGCGTCATCGTGTGAGCCCCCGGCTCACCGGGATCCCGACGAAACGTGCAGTACCCGCAGTAGTCGCGGCAGAGGGTGGTGAGCGGCACGAAGACCTTCTTCGAGAACGTCACCGTGCGGCCACGACCGCGATCGCGGACTTCCCCGGCGCGCGCCAGCAGGTCATCGAGCCCGTCGGCCGGGGTCTCGATCAGCGCGCAAGCTTCGCCGTGCGAGAGCATTATAGGATCCGCGAGCCCGGCGTGAAGCGCGGGTGGCCTGTTCGCGGTGCGGAGTGGCTGCGCTCGTCTTCCCGATTGATCATCATACGACCCGAGCCCGGCGTGAAGCGCGGGTGGCCTGTTCGCGGTGCGGAGTGGCTGCGTTCGTATTTCCGATTAATCACTTTGAAGCCCGAAGTTTGGGGCGGACGTCGTGCGCGAAGCGCTCGAGCGACGCCAGCGCGGCTTTCACGTCCGGGCGAACGGGATCGAAGACGATGTGGCTCACGCCAAGCGCCTGGTAGCGGCGAACGTCGTCGATCACTTCCGCGGCCGTGCCCTGGAAGAGCGGGCGGTCGCCGCCGGGGGATTTCTCGCGCGGGCCGCGGACCTCCATCGGCGTCCGGAACGTCAGCGCGATGGTCTGGGGATCTCGCCCGGCCTGGTGGGCGTAACTCTGAAGCTGCTTCACCTTCGCCGCGTACTCGTCGGGCAGCAGCAGGGCGGGCGGACGCTGCCCGATGGGGTGCCACGCGTCGCCGAGGACGGCCGTACGCTTCAACGCGGAGTCGGTGTGCCCGCCGATCCAGATCGGGATGCCGCCGCGTTGGACGGGCTTCGGCAGCGCGTGGACGTCGCGGACGGTGTAGAAGCGGCCCGCGAAGCTCACCGGATCCTTGGTCCACATCGCGCGCATCAGCGACAGATATTCGTCGGTCACGCGACCGCGCTCTGCGAAGGGCGGGGCGCTCACCGCCTCGAACTCCTCGCGCAGCCAGCCCACGCCGGCACCGAGGATGACGCGACCGCGGGAGAGGACGTCGATCGTCGCCAGCGTCTTCGCCGTAATCACCGGATTGCGATAGGGCACGACGAGCACGCTGGTGCCGAGCCGCACTTTCGTCGTGGCCTGCGCGAGGTGGGCCAAGAGCGACAGTGGCTCGAGGTAATCCTGGTTGGCGCCACCGGGGAGCTGGCCGGTCGGGGAGTAGGGATACACCGAGCGTGCCGACGAGGTGGGCAGCACGATGTGATCGCTCACGAACACGGAGGCGTAGCGAAGCGCCTCGGCCTTGGCTGCGATCTTGAGCACGATGTCGGGCCTGGCGAGCGGCCCGCGACTGGGAAGCGAGACTCCGAACTCCATAGCGGACGCCATGGTAGGCCACGCTCCAGGCCTTTGCAATCGCGCGCCAGCCGCGGTTACGGGGCGACAGGCGGCCCGGTTTCGGCTATTGTTGAAGGACCCGAACGCCGATGACGCCCGAAGCCTTCGCCCAGAAGATCAACGAGTGGGGCCGCGGCACGATGATCGAGCGCCATGGCACGCGTTTCGTCACGGCCGGCAAGGGCCGCGCGGTCGCCCAGATCGACTTCAAGCCCGAGCTGACGCAGCTCACCGGCCGGTTTCACGCGGGCGCGATCGTGGCCCTCGCCGACGAAGCGGCCACCGCGGCCGCGATGTGGGAAACGAATCCGACCGGGGACTTCCGTCCCGAGCTCTTTCCGCTGTCGCTCCAGCTCTCCGTCAACCTCATTCGCAACACGAATCGCGGCACGCTCACCGCGGAAGCCGAGGTCACGCACCGCGGGCGGACGATCCTCGTCGTCGACGTCCAGGTGTTCGATGACGAGCGCGCGCTCGTCGCGAAGCTCGTCGCCACCCTCCTGGCGCCGCGGGCGGCATGAAGCTCGCGTCCAAGATCTTCCTCGGCTCGGCACTGGTGATGGTCGTGCTCGTCGGCGTCGGCATCCTGAGCCTGCGGGCCGTCGGCCATCTGGCGGCCGTCAACCGCGACATCACGATGCGCGCCTTGCCCACGCTCGGTCGCGCCGGGGCCGCCCACGATGCCGTGCTCGCCCTGGTCAGGCTCGAGACGCGCTTCCTCGTCCTCGGCGACGCTCGATACGCGGCGCTGTGGGACGAGCGCGCCGCTCGTGTCCGCGAGGATCTCGCGGCGCTGCGTCGTCTGGTGCGCACGGCGCGCGAGCAGGCCGTGCTCGACGTGGCGGCCGGCTCCTTCGCGCGGTACGAGGCCGCGGTGGAGGAAGAGCGGCGACTCTTGAAGCAGCGCCAGCGCGCCGAGGCGATCCGACTCGGCGAGACGGCAGCCCGCTCGCTCGCCGATCAGGTGGGCCAGAGTCTCGAGGATCTCGTGGCGGCCACGCACCGTGGCGCCGAGGAAGCGCGCGCCGAGGCCGCTCTGCTGGAGCAGCGCACGTGGACGGGGGTGCTCGTCGCGCTCGGCTGCGCGCTCGGGCTCGGGCTCGGCGCCACCGCCGTGCTGGCCAACCGGCTGACCCGGCGCCTCCGCGTGCTCTCCGAGGCCACCGCGGCCGTGGCGGCCGGCTCCTTTCGCGAGCCGATTCCGGAGCGCGGCGCCGACGAGATCGCGGCCCTGGCCCACAGCTTCAATGCCATGGCCGCCAACCTGCGCCAGCTCGACCAGCTCAAGGAGTCCTTCCTGGCCACGGTGTCCCACGAGCTGCGCTCGCCGCTGACGTCGATGCGCGAAGCCGCGCACCTGCTCCACGAGGAAGTGGCGGGCACGCTCAACCCGAAACAGACGCGGCTCGTCGCCATCATCGGCGCCAGCACCGAGCGCCTGCTGCGCCTCGTCAATCAGATCCTCGATCTCTCCCGCCTGCGGGCGGGACGGCTGCCGCTGGCCCGCCGCACGCTCGACCTCACCCAGGTCGCCGAGCGCGGCGTGAACGAGCTCCGGCCCCAGGCGGCCGAGGGCCACGTGTCCGTCTCGGTCGAGCGCGTCGGTCAGAATTTCGAGGCGGCGGTGGACGAGGATAAGCTGGTGCAAGTCGTGGTCAACCTGGTCGCCAATGCCATCCGTTTCACGCCGGCCGGCGGACGCGTCGCGGTGCGTGTGGTCGACGCCGGGCCGGAGGTGGAGCTGCACGTCGAAGACACCGGCGTCGGCATCCCGGCGGCCGCCTTGCCGCGGATCTTCGACATGTACCAGCAGGCTCACAGCCAGAGCGGCGGGACCGGCCTCGGGCTAGCCATCGTCCGCGGCGTCGTCGAGGCGCACAATGGCCGCGTCACGGTGGAATCGCAGGAGGGCAAGGGGAGTCGCTTTACGGTCTTGCTGCCGCGACGGAGGGCCGACGCGTGAGAGCCCTGGTGCTGGCCGCGCTGGTGCTGGTCCTCGCCGGCTGCTTCACCTTGCCGCTCCGTCCCGGAGTGACGCTCCTCGATCGCGGCGACGCGCTGCTGGAACAGGGTGATTACGTGTCCGCCATGGCGGCGTACGACGAGTTCTTGAAGAAGTATCCGGACGATCGGTTGGCCGGATCGGTGCAGGCGCGGCGCGACACCGCGTCGGCCATCCGGGCAGCCCGCGACGAAATTGCCCGGCTGCGCTCGGATCTCTTGCTGCGTGAAAGCGAGATGACGCGCCTTCGGCAGGAGATCGACCGCCTGCGCGCCGATCTGGAGACGATCAAGCAAACCGACCTGAGGCTGGAGCGGAAGCGATAGATGAAGCGGCCCGCACCCCGATCAGGTGTCGTCGTCGACTCGATCGATCGGCAAGGCGTACGGAGCCACTGCGCACCTCGAACAGGCCACGTGATCAGCGGGCGCAGGCGGCCCGGACTCCAATCAGGTGTCGTCGTCGACTCGATCGATCGGCAAGGCGTACGGAGCCACTGCGCACCTCGAACAGGCCACCCACGGTTCAACCCGATCTGGAGCTCCATTAAATGAAGCGGCGAGTTCTCATCGTAGACGACGACGCGGCGATCCTCGAGGTGCTCGAGATGCGGCTGGCCGCCATGGGCTTCGACGTCACCGCGACGCCCGAGGCGAACAAGGCGATGGAGTTCGCCGCCACTCATCGGTTCGACGTCGCCCTGCTCGACCTGCGCATGTTGCCGCTCGACGGCATCCAGCTCATGGAGGCGCTGCACCAGCGCCAGCCACGGCTGCCCGTGCTCATCATGACCGCGCACGGGACCATCGAGACAGCCGTCGAGGCCGTGCAGCGCGGCGCCTTCGACTACCTGACCAAGCCGTTCGTCCGCGACGAGCTGCGCGCGAAGATCCGGCGCGCGCTGGCCGCACGGCGCTGGGCCCGCGACCGCGAGCGGCTGCTGACCGTGGGCGAGACGCTGGCATCGTCCGGCGTCATGGAGCGCATCCTCGACGCCGTGGCTCAGGCCGCCGTCGAGACGACGGAGGCCGAGCGCTCGGTGGTCTTCCAGCTCACGGCCGGACGTCTGGTGCCGATGGCGAGCGCCGGCACGCCGCCGCCGTCGTGGCCAGCCCTGGAGGCGGCCGCTTCGCAAGCGATCGACAAGGGCGCACCCACGATGGTCGCCGGCCAGGAGGCGCGCGTGATCGTCGCCGCGCCTCTCGTCGTCCAGCGCGGCCCGGTCGGCGCGCTCGTCATCGAGACGCCCGGACGCGTGGAGCCCACCGAGGACGACCTCGAGCTGCTGGCGCTCTTCTCCTCGCAGGCGGCCATCGCCATCCGGAATACTCACGAGCTGGAGCGGTTGCGGAGCGGCGCGCTGGCCGCCCTCGGCCGCATGGCCACGCAGGTGGCTCACGAGCTCAAGAATCCACTGGCCGGGCTGCGGCTCTACGCGCGGCACCTCGAGCAGCGGCTGGACCGCAACGGCGACGGTGACAGCGCCGATCTGGCCCGCAAGATCACGTCGTCCATCGATCATCTCGCCGCGATCGTGTCCGAGATCACCGCGTTCGGGCGGCCGCCCGAGCTTCACCGCGCGCCGACGTCGCTCGGCGCGCTCATCGACGAGTGCATCACGCTGGCCCAGGCGCGCTGTCCCTCGGAACAGGTCGAGATCGTTCGCACCTACGATCCGGCGGCTCCCGAGCCGATGCTGGACGCCCGCGAGTTGCGCAAGGCGTTCCTGAACCTGATCCTCAATGCGCTGGAAGCGCTGGGGGGGCAGGGGCGCCTCTCCATCACCACCCAGTGCGCGGCCGATCGAAAATCGATCACGATCGCCATCGACGACGACGGCCCCGGGATGAACGAGGAGACCCTGACGCGCCTGTTCGATCTCTTCTTCACGACCAAGCCCGAGGGCACGGGGCTCGGCATGGCGATCGCGCGTTCGGTGGTCGACCTCCACGGGGGCGAGCTCACCGTGCAGAGCGCGCTCGGCAACGGCACGCGGGTGCGCATCCGGCTTCCCTTCGGTACCCCCTCGGCCGGAGCGGGAGCGTGAAGCAAGGCCGCACCATTCTCGTTGTCGACGACGAGCCCACGATCGTCGACGGTCTGCGCATGACGCTCGAGGCCGAAGGCTACGCGGTACGCATCGCCGGCGGTGTCCAGACCGCGATGTCGGTGGTCGCCCAGTCCGACGTGCACGCCGCCATCGTCGACCTCATGCTGCCCGATGGCGACGGCCTGGGCCTCACCCGCGAGCTCAAGAAGCGTGATCCCGGGCTCGAAGTGATCATCGTCACGGCGTACGGCTCCGTGCGGAAGGCGATGGAGGCGACCAAGGGCGCCGGCGCCTTCTACGTCCTCGAGAAGCCCTTCGACCCCGACGAGGTCCTGGGTCACGTCCGCAACATGCTGGAGCACCGCAAGCTCGTCGCCGAAAACGCCGACCTCAAGCGACGGCTGGCCGAGCAGGTGGCCGACACCGAGATCATCGGCTCCGCGCCCACGCTCAAGCGCGTGCTCGAGACGGTGGCGTCGGTGGCCGAGGCCGATGCCAACGTCCTCATCGTGGGCGAGAGCGGGACGGGCAAGGAGCTGATCGCCAACGCGCTGCACGAGCGGAGCCACCGGCGCGAAGGGCCGTGGATCAAGATCAACTGCGCGGCGTTGCCCAAGGACCTGATCGAGTCGGAGCTGTTCGGCCACACGAAGGGCGCCTTCACCGGCGCCACCACCGACAAGGTGGGCCTGCTCGAGGAAGCCCACCACGGCTCGCTGCTCCTCGACGAGATCATCGAGATGCCGCAGGACCTCCAGGCCAAGCTCCTGCGCGTGCTGGAGGAGCGCGTCGTACGCCGGCTCGGCGGAACGAAGGCCGTGCCTGTCGACTTTCGACTGATCTCCTCGACCAACCGCAGCCCGGAGATCGCGGTCCGGGATGGCTCGCTCCGCCAGGATCTCTACTTCCGGATCAACACGGTGACGATCGCGGTGCCGGCGCTGCGCGAGCGGCGCGAGGACATTCCGATCCTGGTGCGCGCCTTCCTCGAGCGCTACACCGCCAAGCACGCGCGGCCGATCGACGCGATCGCCCCCGAGGCGTATCGCCGCCTCCTCGCCCACTCCTGGCCGGGCAACGTGCGTGAGCTGCAGCACGCGATCGAGCGCGCCGTGCTCGTCTCGCGCGGACGCGAGATCACGCCGGCCGATCTGCCCGAGGCGCTCCAGCATCTTCCCGCTGACGGCGGCGCCGCGCCGACCATCGCCCCCTCCGAGGTGCCGTCGGGCTCGCTGGAAGAGATCGAGCGCGCGTCGATTTTGAAGGCGCTCGAGAGCACGCGCTGGAACAAGCAGGCCGCGGCTGCGCTGCTCGGCCTCCGCCGTCCCACGCTGTATTCGAAGATGCGGAAGCACGGCATTCCGCAGCGCCCGGGATAGCGCGCCGCTGGCGCAACCCACGGGATTCTGCAGCGGCCGGGATGAGCACGGCCCACGATATTCCGGAGCGGCCTCGATAGCGATCCGACCCGACCAAAACGCGGGCAGGAGGGTCGCCGATTGCCCGATTCGTAGGCATCTTCCCGGTGTGATGCCGGGCCGAGTCGAACCTCAAGCACGCGATTTGCCGACGCCTCGGGCCTGGCGGCGTTCGGCACGGGCGTTGCTCCGCGGGCTTCCGGAGGACCAGCGATGAAAAAGATCGAGGCGGTCATCAAGCCGTTCAAGCTCGACGACGTCAAGGAAGCGCTCACCGGCATCGGCGTCGTCGGCATGACGGTATCCGAGGTCCGTGGATTTGGCCGCCAGAAGGGCCACACCGAGCTGTACCGCGGCGGCGAGTACACGGTGGACTTCCTGCCGAAGATCAAGGTCGAGGTCGTGGTCCCCGATCACCTGGCCGACAAGGTGGCTGACGTGGTGGCCGGCGCGGCGAAGACCGGCAACATCGGTGACGGCAAGATCTTCATCCTTCCGGTCGAATCCGCGATTCGGATCCGCACGGGCGAACGTGACGAGTCCGCGCTCTAAAGGAGGCGACGTGAAGCGATTCAGCCTGGTGCTCGCAATCCTGCTGGTCCTCGGTGTCGCCGCCATCGTCCACGCTCAGACGGCGCCGGCCGCGCCTGCGGCCGCCGCGTCGGCGCCGCTCAAGATCGACAAGGGGGACACGGCGTGGATGCTGACGTCGTCCGCGCTCGTCCTCATGATGACGGCACCCGGCCTCGCGCTGTTCTATTCCGGCATGGTGCGGCAGAAGAACGCGCTGGCCACCCTCATGCACTCGTTCATCATCATGGCGCTGATCTCGGTGCAGTGGGTGCTGTGGGGCTACAGCGTCGCCTTCGGCCCCGACAAGGGCGGCATCATCGGCGGACTCGAGTGGATCGGCCTCCGCGGCGTGGGCACCGAGCCGTACGAGGCTTACGCGAAGACGATTCCGCACCAGGCCTTCATGCTCTTCCAGATGATGTTCGCCATCATCACGCCGGCGCTCATCACCGGCGCCTTCGCCGAGCGGAAGAAGTTCTCGGCGTTCATCCTGTTCGTCCTGCTCTGGGCCACGCTCGTGTACGACCCGCTGGCCCACTGGGTATGGGGCGACGGCGGCTGGCTCAAGAAGATGGGGGCGCTCGACTTCGCCGGCGGGACCGTCGTCCACATCTCGTCGGGCGTGTCGGCGCTCGTCTGCGCGCTGATGATCGGCAAGCGGCGCGGCTACGGCCACCAGCCCATGCAGCCGCACAACCTGCCCATGACGGTCATGGGCGCCGCGCTGCTCTGGTTCGGCTGGTTCGGCTTCAATGCGGGGAGCGCGCTCGAGGCCAACGGCCTCGCGGTCAGTGCGTTTCTCGCCACGAACACGGCGGCGGCCGCGGCCGCGCTGGGCTGGATGTTCACCGAGTGGATGACGCGCGGCAAGCCGACCGTGCTGGGCGCTGCCTCCGGCGCCGTCGCCGGGCTCGTCGCGATCACCCCGGCTTCTGGATACGTCGGCCCCGTCTCGGCGCTGATCATCGGCGGCCTGGCCGGCCTCCTCTGCTACAGCGCGTGCAACTTCAAGTCGAAGCTCGGCTACGACGATTCGCTCGACGTGGTCGGGGTGCACGGTGTCGGCGGGACCTGGGGCGCCATCGCGACCGGGCTGTGGGCGTCGAAAGCGGTGAACCCCGACGGCGCGGACGGCCTCTTTTTCGGCAATCCCGGCCAGCTCTGGACGCAGATCGTCGCCATCCTGGCCAGCTATGCGTTGGCCGCCGTGATGACCGCCGTGATCTTGAAGGTCGTGGACGCCATCGTCGGCCTGCGCGTGCCCGAGGAGGACGAGGTGGCGGGGCTCGATCTCTCCCAGCACTCCGAGACGGCGTACGTCCTGGGCGGCGGCTCGTACAGCGAGTTCAGTGGCGGCGGAGGCGCGTTCGCCGAAGCGATGCGAGCGGCCGAGGCCAAGACACGAGTGGCCCACTGAGGGCGGGCGGCTTGATTTTACGGGGCTAGTTCCGTAAGGTAACAAGGCTAGCGCGTTCGTCCGGCCGCATCACACCACTAGAAGAAGGAGTTCGGCATGACCGCCAAGGACGTCCTCAAGCTGGCTAAGGAGAAAGGCGCCAAGATCGTCGATCTCCGCTTCATCGACCTGCCCGGCCTGTGGCAGCACTTCTCGATCCCCGTGTCCGAGCTGAGCGAGGACATCTTCGAGAACGGCCTCGGGTTCGATGGCTCCTCGATTCGCGGATTCCAGTCGATCGACGAGTCCGACATGCTGCTGATCCCGGACCCGACGTCAGCCCAGATGGACCCCTTCACCGCGGTGCCGACGATCGTGTTGATCTGCAACGTCAAGGACCCGGTCACCGGCAAGGCGTACACGCGCGATCCGCGCTACATTGCCCAGAAGGCCGAGGCGTACGTCAAGAAGAGCGGCGTGGCCGACACGATCTACATCGGGCCCGAGCTGGAGTTCTTCTTCTTCGACTCCATCCGCTTCGATCAGAGCTACAACTGCGGCTACTACTTCATCGACTCCGAGGCGGGCGCCTGGAACACCGGCAAGGAAGGCACGATCGACCAGCCCAACCTCGGCTACAAGCCGCGCTACAAGCAGGGCTATTTCCCGGTCCCGCCCATGGACAAGTTCCAGGACATCCGCTCCGACATGGTGCTGGCGCTGGAAAGTGTCGGCGTGCGCGTCGAGGTCCACCATCACGAGGTCGCCACGGGTGGACAGACCGAGATCGACATGCGCTTCGACACGCTGACGAAGATGGCCGATAAGGTCATGTGGTACAAGTACTGCGCGAAGAACACCGCGCGGAAGTGGGGCAAGACCGCGACCTTCATGCCCAAGCCGCTCTTCCAGGACAACGGCTCCGGCATGCACACCCACCAGTCGCTGTGGAAGAACGGCAAGAACCTCTTCTACGAGCGGGGCGGCTACGCCGACATCAGCAAGACCTGTCTCTACTACATCGGCGGCATCCTGAAGCACGCGCCCGCGCTGCTGGCGCTCATCGCGCCGTCCACCAACTCGTACAAGCGCCTGGTGCCGGGGTACGAAGCGCCCATCAACCTCGTGTACAGCCAGCGCAACCGATCCGCGTGCATCCGCATCCCGATGTATTCAAAATCCGAAGGCGCCAAGCGGATCGAGTTTCGGACTCCTGACCCCACCTGTAATCCATATCTGTCCTTCGCGGCGTGTCTCATGGCCGGCCTCGACGGCGTGGCCAACAAGATCGATCCCGGGAAGCCCGTCGACAAGGACCTCTACGAGCTGCCGCCAGCCGAGGCGAAGAAGATCAAGCAAATGCCGGGCTCGCTCGACATCGTGCTCGACAACCTGGAGAAGTCGAACGACTGGTTGCTCAAGGGCGACGTCTTCACACCCGACGTTATCGAGACGTGGATCGACTACAAGCGGAAGAACGAGGTCGATCCCGTCCGGTTGCGCCCACATCCTTACGAGTTCGCCCTCTACTTCGACATTTGACCTTGATTGGGGGGAGCGAGCGCCGCTCCCCCCAATAACCCCCCACCGCTCGATCGTCACTAGTGTCAGGCTGTGCCACGCATCGTCGATGACGCGCACGCTCTGGCCCGAGAAGCCTGGCAACGGCTCTGTTATGCAGTCGCGGTGAAATGGCATCGCATCACAGGGCAACCGCTACCGCGCCCGCCGTTCGATTCGCGCCGGGCGGCGGAATTGATCGGGAAATACGTCATCGTCGGCGTGACCGACCACGATTCCGAACGCAGGGTTCTCGCGCAGCGACAGGTCCACGGGATCGTGATCGTTGCCGACCCCGAACGGGGAATCGCCATCAGCCTGAAAGGCCGGCATCTCGGCGAGACCTTCTGGTTACCTCCTGATCTGCGCTCGCTCAGACGCGCACGCCCCGGCGAGTACCGTCTGCGCTCCACCGGGGAGGCCGTCTGGGATCCAGACTTCGTCTGCACGTGGCTGTCGCAGCAGCCGCGCCAAGACTGAATCGGCCCTGCCCGGCAAAGCAGCACTCGAGAGGGCGATGCTGAGTGACCGAGCACGGCGCTCTCAGCTAAGCCACTGATTTCACGGCGCGCGGTTCTGGCATCGGCCTTGCCGTCAGTCGTCTCCGTGAGCAAGGCTCCACGCTGGCGGGTCGCCATCATCGACGATCACGAGCGCTCGCGCGCGGCGCTGCGCGCTGCCATCTGGGCGGCGGGCGGGGAAGTCGCCGGCGAGGCGACGCGGCGTAGCGACGCGAAGACGCTCATCGACCGGACGAACGCCGACGTCGCCATCTTCGCGATCGGGCTGCCCGACGGCGATGGCATCGACGCGGCGGCCGACGTCATCGGTGGCGGTTGCCCGGTGGTGCTCTTCACCAGCCGAACCGACACGACGTTCGTGGAGCGCGCCCGGACGGCGGGCGTGATGGCGTACCTGCTCAAGCCGCTTCGTCCCGCCGAGCTGGCGCCCGCGCTCGATCTGGCCGTGGCGCGGTTCGGAGAGGCACAGACCCTTCGCCTGCGGCTCGATGAGAGGAAGGTGATCGAGCGGGCCAAGGGCGCGCTGATGCGGCGCTACAACCTCAGTGAGGAGGCGGCGTTCCAGCGGCTCCGCCGGGCCGCGATGGACAGTCGCCGCTCCATGGCCGACATCTCCCGGGCGCTGCTCGTGTCGGAGTCGGTCGCCGGCGATGTGCCTGCCGAATAGGCAGTCGCCCAAGCCGTCCTCTTCGTAATGCCCTGAATTTCCAAGGATCAACCTCGGTACGTCGCTTGCACCCCGGCCAGGAGCCGAACGGACAACGTCGTCCGTAGGGGGCGCGGCAACGGAGCCTGCGCGGGAACGAGCTGAACCGCAACCTCCGTCCGACCGTCGGCGAACGGAGGCCCGCAACGCCGCTCCGACGGCACAGAGGAAAGGAGACGTCATGGCAGTAACGCGTCGCGAGTTCCTGAAGGGTTCCGTCGTAGCCGGCGCCGGCCTCGCCGCCGGCGTCGGGATGCCGAGCCTCATCACCGCTCAGGGCAAGGAGCCAGTCAAGATCGGCGTCCTCCACTCGCTCTCCGGCACGATGGCGATCAGCGAAGTCTCGCTGCGCGACGTCGTGCTGATGGCGGTCGACGAGATCAACGCCAAGGGCGGTGTGATGGGCCGCAAGATCCAGCCCGTTGTCGTTGACCCCGCCTCCAACTGGGACCTGTTCGCGGAGAAGGCCAAGCAGCTTCTCCTCCAGGACAAGGTCGCGGTCGTCTTCGGCTGCTGGACCTCGGTCAGCCGCAAGTCGGTGCTGCCGGTCTTCGAGAACAACAACGGCCTGCTCTTCTACCCCGTGCAGTACGAAGGTGAGGAGTGCAGCAAGAACGTCTTCTACACCGGCGCCTGCCCGAACCAGCAGCTCATCCCCGGCGCCGAATATTTGATGTCGAAGGAGGGTGGGAGCTACAAGAAGTTCTACCTGCTCGGCACGGACTACGTGTTCCCGCGCACGGCGAACAAGATCCTCCGCGCGTTCCTGGTCGCCAAGGGCGTGCCGGCCGCGAACATCGAGGAGGAGTACACGCCGTTCAGCCACCAGGACTACCAGACGATCGTCGGCAAGATCAAACGCTTCGCGTCCGGCGGCGGCGGGTGCGTGCTCTCGACGATCAACGGTGACAGCAACGTGCCCTTCTACAAGGAGTTCGCGAACCAGGGCCTGCGCTCGGAAAACGCGCCGATCATGGCGTACAGCGTGGCCGAGGACGAGTTGCGCGGCATGGACACCTCGGCGCTCGTCGGCCACCTGGCGGCGTGGAACTACTTCCAGTCCGTGGACACGCCGGCGAACACGAAGTTCGTGAGGGCGTTCAAGGACTACGCGAAGAAGACCAACCTCCCCGGCGGCGAGAGCCGCGTGACCGACGACCCGATGGAGGCCGCCTACTTCGGCGTCCACATCTGGCGGCAGGCGGTGGAGAAGGCCAAGAGCTTCGAGGTCGACAAGGTCCGGGCAGCCGTCTACGGCCAGACGTTCGCGGCGCCGGTCGGGACGATCAAGATGCACGAGTACAACCAGCACACGTACCGCCCCGTACTCATCGGCGAGATCCTCAAGAACGGCCAGTTCAAGATCATCTCGCGCACGAAGAGCAACGTGGAGCCGGAGCCGTGGAGCAAGTACACGAGCCCGGACAAGGGCTGCGACTGGATCAAGCACCAGGGGACGTACCAGAAGAAGGCCTGATGAGGTTTCTCTTCCTGTTGTTGTTGGTGGCGTGGCTCGCCGCACCCGCGGCGAGCCACGCGCAGTCTCCGGAGACGCTGAAGGCTCTGGCCGACCTCGTGGTCGACGACGGCGACAAGCGCGAGGCGGCCGTGACCGTGCTCGGCACCACCCGCGATCCCAAGTGGCTCGAGTTTCTCGGCGCGCTCCGCGACGGCAACGTCTACGCGCGCGGACAGGGCAAGGCCGCGGAGGTCGTCGTGGGCGGCGCGAAGTCCACGAAGGGCGACCAGGACGTGATCGACATCGTCACCGCGTACGGTCGCCGGCCGCTCGGCACCGTGCCGGTGGCGGGCCTGACCGAGATCGCGGCCGACCGGCGGCTGCGCATCGCGATCAAGCCGTTCCTCGACGCCGACGAGACGCGCGGCCAGCTCGCCAGCCCCGATCCGGAGACGCGGCGCGGCGCCGCCATGAAGCTCGGGCACCAGGCGGAGGCGAGCGCGACCCCCGTCGTCGAAGCCGCGATCGCGAAGGAGACGGTGCCGCACGTCCGCCACGCCCTCGAGGAAGCGCTCGCGCAGATCCGGCTCGCGCAGAGCGACGCGGCGGTGCGCGTGCTCGCCGCGCAGAGCCTCGGCAACCTTCACTCGTTCGACGCGGTCCCCGCCCTGCAGAAGCTCGCGTCGGACCCGGCGGCGTCACGGGCCGAGCGCGACGCCGCCGCGCTCGCGATCCGCCAGATCGAGCGCTGGAGCCTGCTGGTCCGCGCGGTCGAGACCCTGTTCCAGGGCGCGTCGCTGGCGTCGATCCTCCTGCTGATGTCCGTCGGGCTCGCGATCGTGTTCGGCCTCATGGGCGTGATCAACATGGCCCACGGCGAGTTGATGGCGCTCGGCGCCTACTCGACGTTCGTCGTGCAGAACCTGTTCCGCGCCCGCTGGCCCGAATGGTTCGACGCGTACTTCGTGGTGGCGCTGCCGGTTTCCTTCGCGGTCGCCGCGGCGGTGGGGGTGGTCCTCGAGCGAGGGGTGATTCGCCGTCTCTACGGCCGTCCGCTCGAGACGTTGCTGCTCACCTGGGGCGCCTCGTTGATCATCCAGCAGGGCCTGCGGCTCTGGTTCGGGGCGGCCAACGTCGACGTGTCGTCGCCGCGCTGGCTCTCCGGGGGCTTCGCATTGATGACCGGGCTCACGCTGCCGTTCAACCGGCTCTTCATCATCGGCCTGGCTGCGGTCAGCGTCGCCGGCATGTACTGGCTGCTCTTCCGCACCGACCGTGGGCTCACCATCCGGGCGGTGACGCAGAACCGCGCGATGAGCGCGTGCCTCGGCGTGCGCGCGGGGGCGGTGGATGCCGTGACGTTCGGCCTCGGCGCCGGGCTCGCCGGCCTCGCCGGCTGCGCGCTGACCCAGATCGGCAACGTGGGGCCGTCGCTCGGTCAGAACTACATCGTCGACTCGTTCATGGTGGTCGTGACCGGCGGGGTAGGCAAGCTCGCGGGGACGGTGCTCGCCGCCGCCGGGATCGGTGAGCTCAACAAGGTCATCGAGCCCGCGCTGGGCGCGGTGTTCGCGAAGGTCGCCATCCTGATCGCGGTCATCCTCTTCCTGCAGCGGCGGCCGGCAGGCCTGTTCGCTACGCGAGGCCGCGGTGCGGAGGCGTGAGTCGATCGCGCTCGCGGTGGTCTCACTGGTGCTGGTGGCGGTGCTGCCGGCGCTGAACGCGCTGCCGCCCTCGTCGCCCCTCCACGTCCCCAACTTCACGCTGAACCTGTTCGGCAAGTTCCTCACCTACGCGATCCTCGCGCTCGGCCTCGACCTCCTCTGGGGCTACGCGGGCGTGCTCAGCCTGGGTCACGGCGTGTTCTTCGGGCTCGGCGCCTACGCGATGGGCATGCACCTGATGCTCGAGATCGGCACGCAGAGCGTGTATCAGAATGCGCTGCCCGACTTCATGGTGTGGAACCAGGTCAAGACGCTGCCCCTGTTCTGGCGGCCGTTCCACAGCGCGATCTTCACCATCGTCGCGATCATGGCCGTGCCCGCCCTGGTCGGCCTCGCCTTCGGCTTCCTGGCCTTCCGGAGCCGGATCCGCGGCGTGTACTTCTCGATCATCACGCAGGCGCTCGCGCTCTCCGCCTGGCTCGTGTTCAACCGCAACGAGATGAACCTCGGCGGCACCAACGGGCTGGCGGACTTCAAGACCATCTTCGGCTTCCGGCTGAACCAGCCGTCGACCCAGCGGGCGCTGTACGTGATCACCGCGCTGACGCTGATCGCCGCCTTCCTGCTCTGCCGCTGGATCACTCGGACGCGCGCGGGCAAGGTGCTGGTGGCCATCCGCGACAGCGAGACGCGCGTGCTCTTCGCCGGCTACGCGCCCGCGAACTACAAGCTCTTCGTCTTCGTGGTGTCGGCCGTGCTGGCCGGCGTCTCGGGCGCGCTCTACGCGCCGCAAGTGGGCATCATCACGCCCGCGAAGATGGGCGTGCTGCCCTCGATCGAGATGGTCGTGTGGGTGGCCGCGGGGGGGCGAGGCACGCTGATCGGTGCGGTGGTCGGCGCCTTCGGCGTGAACTGGATCCAGAGCTGGCTGACGACCAGCTATCCCGACGTCTGGCTCCTCTTCCTCGGCGCCCTCTTCATGAGCGTCGTGCTCTTCTTCCCCGACGGCGTCGTCGGCGCCGCCGCTCGCCTGGTCGATACCCTCAAGCGCCTCGTGCCCTCGCGCGCGTCAACGCCGTCGGTCGGCCCGAGCAACCTCGACGTGGTGGAATCCGAACCGACCTCACCGACCCCGCTCCAATGAGCACGAGCACCGGCCGCGCGGACACGATCATCTATCTCGACGACGTCACCGTCGACTACGACGGCTTCAAGGCGCTCAGCCGGCTCATTTTCTACATGGACCGCCGCGAGCTGCGGGTCGTCATCGGACCCAACGGGGCGGGCAAGACCACGCTGCTCGACGTGATCTCCGGACGCGTCCGGCCCGCGAGCGGTCGCGTGATCTTCGGCCACCACACGGACCTGACGCAGCTCCGCGAGAACGAGATCGCCGCGCTCGGGGTCGGGCGGAAATTCCAGACGCCGTCCGTGTTCGTGAACCTCACCGTGCGCGAGAACGTCGAGCTGTCCCTGCGACGCGCCAGCAAGGGCGTCTTCGCGACCCTCTTCGAGCGCGGCGACGTGGCCGACGACCGGCGCCGCATCGACGGCGCGCTGGAGCAGGTCGGCCTCGCCGCCAAGGGCAGCGTGCTGGCGGGCGCGCTGTCGCACGGCGAGAAGCAATGGCTGGAGATCGGGATGGTGATGGCGCAGGATCCCGAGCTCCTCCTCGTCGACGAGCCGGTGGCGGGCATGACGGACGAGGAGACCGCGCGCACCTCCGAGCTGCTCCTCGGCATCGCGCGCGACCGCTCCGTCCTCGTCATCGAGCACGACATGGAATTCGTCCGCCAGCTCGGCGCCAGGGTGACGGTGCTCCACCAGGGCATGGTCTTGTGCGAGGGCCCGGTGGAGCAGGTGCAACGTGATCCGCGCGTGCTCGAGGTCTATCTGGGACAGCGCCGGGAGACCACGCATGCTCAGCGTTGAGCGCGTGGGCGCCGCCTACGGCGAGTCGCAGGTGCTGTGGGACGTGGACGTCGAGGTGCCGTCGGGCCAGGTGGTCTGTCTCATGGGGCGCAACGGCGTGGGCAAAACCACGGTGCTCAAGACCGTCATGGGGCTCTTGCCGGCCCGGGGCGGCCGCGTGACCTTCGACGGGGCCGACATCACGCGCTGGTCGCCCGACCGTCGCGCGCGGGCCGGCATCGGCTATGTCCCGCAGGGCCGGGAGATCTTTCCCCACCTCACGGTGGCCGAGAACCTCCGCATGGCGTACCTGGGATGCGGGCGCGAGTCGCGCCTGACCGACGCCCTCGACCTGTTCCCCGCGCTCAAGCCACTGCTGGCTCGCAAGGGCGGCGTTCTGTCGGGCGGCGAGCAGCAGATGCTGGCCATCGGACGTGCGCTGCTGACGCGGCCGAAGCTGCTCATGCTCGACGAGCCCACCGAGGGGATCCAGCCGTCCATCATCCTCGAGATCGAGGACGCTATCCGCCGGATCAAGACCGAGATGGGGCTGGCGGTGCTCCTCGTCGAGCAGTATCTTGACTTCGCCGAGCGACTGGCCGACTCCTACGTGATCATGGCCAAGGGCGCCGTGGTTGCCCGCGGGAATACCGGTGATCTGAAGGTGGAAGCGCTACGGCATCATCTCGCCATCTAGAACATGACGGGAAATCGAGGAGCGCCACGGGTCTCCCGGGGCGCTCCGAGCGTTTGGGGGTCTGGGGGCCTTTTCGAGGCCCCCAGTTCAACAGTCTAGGAACGAGGCCCGACGATGCACCTCACGCCCCGGGAGCAGGAGAAGCTCTTGATCTTCACCGCGGCCGAGGTGGCGCGCCGCCGGCGCGCCCGGGGCCTCAAGCTCAACCATCCCGAGGCTGTCGCGCTCATCACCGCCGAGATCCTCGAAGGCATCCGTGACGGTCGCACCGTTTCCGAGTTGATGGCCGCCGGGCAGACGATCCTCGGGCGCGACGACGTCATGGAAGGCGTGCCCGAGATGGTCGACGAGGTGCAGATCGAGGGGACGTTCCCGGACGGAACGAAGCTCGTCACGATCCATCATCCGATCCGTTGATCCCGTGCGAGTGTGAGCGGGCGGCCTCATGCTGGCCGCGCAGCAGTACTTCGACTGGGCAGCCAGTGTCATTCTCCTTCGGGGATTGACGCGAAAGCGAGCGCCCCGGGATGGGGGCGCCCGCTCGGTCATCAATACGCGCCCGTCACCCGGTCATTGGCTCGGGTTACGGTGCCCCTGCCTCTTGATCTGGTCCAGTACCTGCGTGAGGTTGTAGCTCGCCGGATCCTGCATCGGCGGGAACGCCACATAGGACTCGAGCTCCTTGAGCCATAGCAATTGGCCGATGGGCAGGATGTTCCAGTTGTAGAGATACGCGGTACTCGGGGCGGCAAGTGCACCGGCGTAGCCCAACAACGACTTGCCGTCGGCGCCGACGGTCGTCTCGAACGGATCGCGCAGGATGTTCTGGAGCTGGGTCCAGTGGAAGGTGCTGGCTCCCATGAGCCCGCCGGTAGAAGTGTCGGGCACCATCGTGTAATAGAACTTCCAGTTCTTGTACCGCACCGCCGACGGCTGCGCGCCCGTATAGTAGAAGAACACCTCGCGTGCCGACTTATCGGTCTTTCCTTCCAGGTAGTCGCGCTGGTCGACGCCGTCGAGGGTCGTCTTGACAATGCCGGGATACTGGCCCGCTTCGATCCGCTTCTTCAGCGCGTCGCCCTTCGGTCCGCCGGCGATGTTGACCAGCGTCGGCACCCAGTCGAGTGCCGCAAACATCTCCTTCTTGACCGTGCCGGGCTTGATGACGCCCGGCCAGCGGACGACCAGCGGGGCGCGCATGCCGCCTTCCCAGGTGGTCAGCTTCCCACCTCTGAAGGGCGTGGTGCCGCCGTCCGGGAAGGTGATCACCTCGGCGCCGTTGTCGGTGGTAAAGGCGACGATCGTCTTGTCGAGCTGGCCCATGTCCTCCAGCTTCTTCAGCACATAGCCGATGTTGTCGTCCATCTGCTTCATACCGGCTTCATTGATGCCCCAGTCCTTGCCGCCCTTTTCGCCCAGCATGGCTTCGTACTTCGGCGGCAGCATCGTCGTGATGTGCATGCGCGCCGGGTTGTACCAGACGAAGAAAGGCTTATTAGTCTTCTTCGGGTCATTGCGGTCGAGGTAGTCGATGACCTTGGTCGAGATCTCCTCGTCCACGGTCCTCGAGCGTTCTAACGTGAGGGGTCCCTCGTCCTTGCAAGTCTGGTTTTTCTCTGTGCCGTCGGAAGACGTGCACCAGATTACGGGGCGCGGCGGGGTCAGACAGGTCGTGGTTCTTGGATCCACGGCGCCGGGGACCTCGGGGAGGCCGGGGATCGGCGTGTTCCGGCACGGTGGAGCAATGCCCTGTAGGGTCGGCGAGATGTTGATGTCGTTGAAGCTGACCCCCTGCATCGCGTCCAGGTGGTACAGGTAGCCCCAAAACTCCTGGAAGCCGTGGGCGGTCGGAAGGGCTGCGGTGTGGTCGCCCAGGTGGTTCTTGCCGAACTCGCCCGTGTTGTAGCCGAGATCGCGCAGGAATTTCGCGAGCGCCGGCGTGCCGGGCCGCAGATAAGATGGGCTGCCCGGCAGCTGCGGCGGGATCATGCCCGTGCGCAGGGGATGCATGCCGGTGAAGAAAGCGTTCCGCCCGGCGGTGCAGCTCTGCTCGGCGTAGTAGTCCGTGAAGAGCGCGCCCTCCTGGCCGATGCGGTCGATGTTGGGCGTCTCACCGACCATCAAGCCGCGGTGGTAGATGCTCGGCTGCATCCAACCGATGTCATCACCCATGATGAAGAGGATGTTGGGCTTCGGCTGCGCGGATGCGGACGTACCCGCCAACCCGATGGCCGTGAACATCGCCAGCAGAACGAGCAAGACTTTCCTTGTGTACCTCATCGTGTGTCTCCTTATTGGCGCTGTGCTTAAGCACGTGGGCGAGCGCGCCGGCCGCGTAGCCTCGCTCGGCCAACCCGTGGCGACGGCATCGAACTCCACCTCGAGCAACTTTCGCAGCTGTTCGGCGATCCCCGGGTGATCTTCGGCAAGCAGGACTCGGGGTCGATCCATGCGCCGACTGTAGGCGACGTGTCGCGCCGGGCACAATTCGGAAAACTACGAGGGGGGCTCCGGAAAACTCCTGAGGTGGGCGCCTCGGGCGCTGGTGCTACCGGCGGCCTCGAGTCGGCGTAGAGCAGCAGGACATCCTTCCGGGCTGGCTCTTCGGCGACTGATCTTGACGCACTGGCGAAGGCTCCATAGGTACGGCGCTCTCTCGTGTAGTCTGTGTGCGATGAGGGTCTTGGGTGGGCGGCGGAGCGGCGAGGGCGCTGGATGGCACGCTCCATCGGCGCTTCTCCTGGCTCTGCTCGTTGGCTCAGTGGGTTGGTGCACGTTGGTGTCGGCCGACGACGCCCCGCCGCCGCCGCCGGGCCCCAGGCTGGAGCGACTCTTTGCGCCGCTGAAGGAAGAGCTCGCGAGCCTGCCCCCGTTCCTGCGGGACACGGACCTGAGCGCGCACTTCCGCATTTACTATTTCAACCAGCTCAAGCCCGACGACACACGGCTCGAGGCCCTGGCCGGAGGCGGCTGGATCAAGTACCAGTCCGGCTGGCTCCTCGACACCTTCGCCATGGGCGCGAGCTTCTTCGGGTCGGCGCCGCTCTATGCGCCGGCCGACACGGATGGCACGCTCCTGCTCAAGACCGGCCAGAAGGGCTACTACGTCCCGGGTGAAGCGTGGGGCGCGCTGCGCTATCAGGACTACGCGCTGCTCAAGGGCTACCGTCAGCTGGTCGACCAGACGTATATCAACCCGCAGGACAACCGGATGACGCCGAACACCTTCGAGGGCGTGACGCTCGGCGGCACGGTTGGCTGGGCCAAGTATCTCGCGGGCTATCTCTGGAATATCAAGACACGGAACTCCGACGACTTCATCGCCATGTCCTCGGCCGCAGGCGCGAAGGGGCACCACGACGGCGTCGCCCTGGCCGGCGTTCAGCTCACGCCCGTGAAGGACCTGAGGATTGACTTCAGCGACCAGTACGGCGTCAACACTTTCAATACCCTCTACGCGAAAGCGGAGTACCTCTACTCGCTAAACGAGGATTGGAAACTGCGCTTCGGCGCCGAGATCACGGACCAGCGCGCGGTCGGCGACGCGCTCCTGGCCAAAGCGGACGGCAAGTACTGGGTCACGCAGGCCGGCGGGGCGCGCGTCCAGCTCCTGTACCGCGATCTCACGGCGACGGCGGCCTTCTCCATCACCGGCGCCGGCAACACCATCCAGAACCCGTGGGGAAGCTTTCCCGGTTTTCTCTCGATGATCGATCAGGACTTCGACCAGGCCAACGAGAAAGCCTGGCTGATCGGCGCTGCCTACGACTTCTCGAAGGTGTTGGTCCCGGGCTTGAGCGGCAACTTCAACCTCGCCTGGGGCACGGATGCCATCAACCCGTCCACGCGAAAGACGGCGTCCAACCAGGCGGAGTACGATTTCACGGTCGACTATCGCCCAGCCCTGCTCCGGCCGGCCTTCCTCCAGGGGTTCTGGTTCCGCGCGCGCGCCGACGTCGTCGACCAGCAGAGCGCCAAGACGCTCGGCTACCAGTTTCGCCTGATTCTCAATTGGGAGAGAGACCTGCTGTGATGCGCCGCCCCGGCTCCTGAGTGCAGCGCTTCTCGATCCTACTTTCGCCCTGCACACACCCGGACCTGCTCTTTGCGGAAGTCAGCAACGCTTTGTGGAAGAAGACCCGTCGCCGCGAGCTGAATCCGGGGGAGGCCAGACTCGTCCTGCGCGGTCTCGCCTCCGTGCCGCTCGAAGTCACACCGACGCGCCAGCTCGCGGCCGGGGCGCTCGACCTAGCCCTGGAGGCCGGGTGCACCGTGTATGACGCTGTGTATCTCGCCCCGGCCATCCATCATGACTGTCGTCTCGTGACAGCAGACCAGCGCCTGGGCGGCTCATTCGGCCGAAGACGCTGGTTCGGCACATCAGCGTCCTGCCCGCTATCGACTAACCCTTCAGCAGCTCCTCGGCGATGCGCTTGATGTCGGCGGCCTCGACCTGGCCCTTGTGGGTCTTCATGATGTCGCCGATGAGGCGCCCGACCTGCTTGGCGTCGGCGATGCCGAGGGAGGCCACGCGCTCCTTGACGAGGGCGCGTACGGCCGCCTCGTCCATGCCCTTCGGAAGGTAACCTTCGCAGAACTCTTGCTCGAACCGGAGACGCGCGGCCTGCTCGGCGCCGCGCTCGCCGAGCTTTTCGTATTCCGCGATGGCCTTTTGAAGCTGCTTGCGGTAGGCGCCGATGACGTCGAGAACGAGGGTGTCGTCGACCGGGCCCGAGAAGTCCTTCGCGGTGCGGCGCTCCTGGAGCCGGGTCTTGAGCATGCGGATGACGTCGGCGGTGCGGCCGTCTTTACCCTTGATGGCCTGCGTGAGCCGGGTGGTCAGCTCGTCTTCAAGCGGCATTGGTAGCGCTATGGGCCCCGAAGCGCTCGCGGCCCTACGTCGCGGGTACGACCGCGGTGCCCGCTTTGACGCGGAACCCAAAGATGATCACCGCGATTCCCGCGGCGATCGTGATGATTCCTAGCGTCGGAACGTAGGCGACGATGCCCATCATTGGATGGGTCAGGAGATAGACCCCGATGATGACCTGGAGGAAGCCGAGGAGCGATCCGCCCCAGGAGATGCCGCCCTTGAAGCCTCCGACGAGATTTATGAGGCCGTTGACGATGGCCGCGAACGCCAGGATGAAGAAGCCGAAGGCAATCGTCACGATCGTGCCCGCCAGGGGGTTCGCCATGATGATCACGCCGGCCACGATGCTGAGGATGCCGCCGAAGATGCGCCAGCCGCGATGCTGCTGGTCGGCATGAGTCAGCCCTGTCACGAGGTCGATGACACCGCCGACCACCCAGAATACCGCCATGAGCTGTACCAGCACGACGGCGGTCACCCCGGGCTGGAAGAGCAGGAAGAGGCCTAGGATGATCCAGGCCACGCCCCACACGAGCAAGAGCGCCCAGCCGTGGGAATGCGGAGTCGCTGTCGCCATGATCGTCCCCTCCTTGGCCTGGGGTGTCGGGGCGTAAGTCGGCGG